>ERZ778022.158-NODE-158-length-211562-cov-8.440553_pt1 | contig 211562 bp, 203 predicted proteins | sample MGYA00375752_ERZ778022 | MGnify/ENA primary metagenome ERZ778022 (study PRJEB29350, sample SAMN05389826) | bioreactor metagenome | isolation source: Thiocyanate bioreactor | place: South Africa: University of Cape Town | collected 2014-04-04 ...
CGATGGACGCCGCGCAGCATCTGGTGAAACTCAAGCCCATCGCAGTCGAACTGGTGGATTCCACCATGATCGCGCTCGGCCGCGACATTGCGATGTTCAAGCCGACCATCGAGGCGGTGGTACGCGGCGAGCCGGACGCGCTGCTGATCGTCGAATTCGCCGAAGAGACCCAGGACGCCAATCTCGCCAAGCTGAAACAGCTCGTCGAACTGATGAGCGACCTCGGTTTCAACTGGGGCAATCCAAAGCGCAAATGGGGCGGCGTGGTCGATGTGACCGAGCCGGCGATCCAGGCGGCAATCACCGATTTTCGCACCTCCGGCCTCAACATCATGATGTCGATGAAGCAGGAGGGCAAACCGGTCTCCTTCGTCGAGGATTGCGCGGTGCCGCTGCCGCATCTGGCCGAATACACCAACCGCCTCAACCAGGTGTTCGCCAAGCACGGCACCAGGCCGACCATGTACGCCCACGCCTCCGAAGGCTGCCTGCATGTGCGGCCTGTTTTAAATTTGCGATTGGAGAAGGACGTCAATGCGATGCGCGCCATCGCCGAGGAAGCGTTCGCCATGGTGCGCGAGTTCAAGGGCTCGCATTCGGGCGAACATGGCGACGGTCTGGTGCGCTCCGAATTCCATGAACAGATGTTCGGCGCGCGCATCGTGCGCGACTTCGAGGAGGTGAAAGAGCGCTTCGACCCGCAGGGCACGCTCAATCCCGGCAAGATCGTGCATCCGCCGAAGATGGACGACCGCTCGCTGTTCCGTTTCAAGCCCGGCTACAAGGTCGAGGACTTTGCGACAGAACTCGACTGGTCGGCCTGGCCCGGCGCGGCCGGCGGTTTTCAGGGCGCGGTCGAGATGTGCAACAACAACGGCGCCTGTCGCAAGCTGGAGGGCGGCGTGATGTGTCCGTCCTATCGCGCCACGCGCAACGAGAAGGACGTCACGCGCGGCCGCGCCAACACGCTGCGGCTTGCGATCTCCGGCCAGCTTGGCCCCGGCGCGCTGTCATCCGACGAAATGATGGAGACCATGAAGCTGTGCGTCTCCTGCAAGGCGTGCCGCCGCGAATGCCCGACCGGCGTCGATATGGCGAAGATGAAGATCGAGGTGCTGGCGGCGCGGGTCAAAACCCACGGCCTCACGCTGCGCAATCGCCTTGTCGGCTATCTGCCGCATTACGCGGGTTTCGCCTCGGCCTTTGCGCCGCTGGTCAATTTGCGCAACAAGAGCCGCCTGCTGCGCTGGGCGCTGGAAAAAATCGCAGGCTTCAGTGCCAAGCGCGACCTGCCGGAATGGCGGCGCGACACCTTCGCGCCCGACGCCATCGCGGTCGGCCCGGAGAGCGGCCCCGAGGTGGTGTTGTTCGCCGACACCTTCAACCGCTGCTACGAGCGCGAGAACCTCGACGACGCGTTGCGCGTGCTGGTCGCGGGCGGCTACCGCGTCCATCTGCCAAAGCCTGTTGAGGGCACACGGCCACTGTGCTGCGGCCGCACCTTCCTCTCCGCCGGTCTGGTCTCGCACGCACGCGCCGAGCTCGACCGCATCGTCGCGACGCTGTCGCCGTTCGTCGCGCGCGGCGTGCCGATCGTCGGGCTGGAGCCGAGCTGCCTCCTCACGCTGCGCGACGAACTCCTGTCGCTGCGCAAGGACGATGCCGCCAAGGCGATCGCCGCCCATGCGCTGCTGTTCGAGGAATTCCTGGTGCGCGAGGCCGCGAGCGGCCGCCTGCAACTGCCGCTGAAGCCGATCGGCGACACTGCGATGGTGCACGGCCATTGCCATCAGAAATCGTTCGATGCGTTCAAGCCGGTGGAGAAGGTCCTGCGGCTGATCCCCGATCTTGAAGTCAAGACCATCGAGTCGAGTTGCTGTGGCATGGCCGGGGCGTTCGGCTACGGCGCCGACACCTATGACGAATCCATCGCGATGGCCGAACGCAGCCTGCTGCCCGCCGTGCGCGGCGCGGCGGCCGATGCGCTGATCGTCGCCGACGGCACCTCCTGCCGCCATCAGATCAAGGACGGCTCGGGCCGCGGCGCGCTGCATGTCGCGCGCGTGCTGGCGATGAGCCTTGCAACACCCGCACGCGTTGTGGGAGAGGAAGACAGGATCGAGTGAAACGAAACCGGCCGCTGTTCGCATGACGCAAGGCGGAATGCGGTCCGCTTCGATCGATATGACCGGATGACCGCCCTCATGGTGAGGAGGCGCAAAGCGCCGTCTCGAACCATGAGGCCGTGATGGTCCGGACCTCGTCCTTCGAGACGCGATCCTGCGGATCGCTCCTCAGGATGAGGATCACGTTTGGTTCATTGGCAAGGAAAGTATCATGACTGATTTGACCCTCGACACCGCCCGCAAGATCCTCGACGTCGCGCTCGCCAAGGCGATCGAGAAGAAAACCAAGCCGATGGCGATCTTCGTGCTCGACGCGCGCGGCTGCATCAAAGCCTCGGTGGCGCAGGACGGCACCAGCCTGATGCGCGGCGAAGTCGCCCATGGCAAGGCCTACGGCTCGCTCGCCATGGGAATCGGCTCGCGCGCGATCTTCAAGCGCGCCAACGAACAGCCGTTCTTCGTGGGCGCGGTCAACACGCTGGCCCAGGGTTCGCTGATCCCGGTGCCCGGCGGCGTCCTGATCAAGGATGACAGCGGCCATGTCGTCGGCGCAGTGGGAATCAGCGGCGACACGTCGGAGAATGACGAGGAATGCGCCATCGCCGGCATCGAGGCCGCCGGGCTGAAGGCCGACGCGGGTTAATCTGATGAGATTGGGCTAATCCGGACTCCGTCATTGGCACCGGGCTACCCCCTCTCCCCGCCGGGGAGAGGGTTGGGGGGTGAGGGGGTACCGAATTCTCGACAAATCATAATCCCTCACCCGGATTGCTTCGCAATCCGACCTCTCTCCACGGGAGAGGTGAAAAGTTAGCTCTGATCCTCGAACGAGCAATCGCCGCACAAAAATGACGAAGTGAGATCACATGTCCGCACCGCACGCCTCGCAAGCTCTCGCCCGTTTCACCGTGCTCGATCTGACGCGCGTGCGCGCGGGTCCGACGGCGGTGCGGCAGCTCGCGGACTGGGGCGCCAATGTGGTGAAGATCGAAGCGCCGACCGACCTGCCCGACGACGAACAACTCGGCGGCGCGCGCCACGGCCCGGATTTTCAGAACCTGCATCGCAACAAGCGCGCGATCACGCTCAACATGAAGGACGAGGCCGGCCGGCAGGCGTTCTATCGCATGGTCGAGAAGGCCGACGTGGTGGTGGAGAATTTCCGCCCCGACGTGAAGACCCGCCTCGGCATCGACTATGAGACGCTGCGCAAGATCAACCCGCGTCTCGTCTACGCCAGCATTTCCGGCTTCGGTCAGGACGGTCCCTATGCCAAGCGGCCCGGCTTCGACCAGATCGCGCAGGGCATGGGCGGACTGATGTCGATCACCGGCGCGCCGGGCGAAGGGCCGATGCGTGTCGGCATTCCGATCGCCGATCTCACCGCCGGACTGTTCTGCGCCATGGGCATTCTCACCGCCCTTTTGGAGCGCGACGCTTCCGGCGAAGGCCAATGGGTGCAGACCTCGCTGTTGCAGGCTCAGATCTTCATGCTGGATTTTCAGGGCGCGCGCTGGCTGATGCAGGGCGACGTGCCGAAACAGGCCGGCAACAATCATCCGACCATGATCCCGACCGGCGTGTTCAGGACGTCCGATGGTTACATCAACATCGCCGCCACCGGACAGGTGATCTGGGAGCGTCTCGCCCATGCGCTCGGCCGCAGCGATTTGCTGGAGAAGTCGGAGTATCTGTCGCCCAAGGTGCGCTCGGTCAACCGCGACGCGCTCAACGCCGAGATCGAGACCGTCACCCGCACCCGCTCCACCGCCGACTGGGTGGAAGCCCTCAACAAGGCCGGCGTGCCGTGCGGACCGATCTATTCCATCGACCAGATGTTCGACGATCCGCAAGTGAAACATCTCGATCTGGTGCAGACCGTGCCGAACACCGGCGAGCGCAAGGTGCGCCTCGTCAAGCAGCCGTTCTCGCTGTCGCGTACGCCGTCGAGTTTCGTCGCGCCGCCACCGGACGTCGGCGAGCACACCGACGAATTGCTGCGCGAGTTCGGCTTCACCGAGACCGAGATCGCGACCCTCAAGACCTCCAAAATCGTCTGAATTCGTAAAGGCAGAACCGCGATGACACAGACGGACAAGATGATCGCCCGCACCGAGGGCGCTGTCGGACACATGATCTTCAACAATCCGGAGCGGCACAACGCGGTGTCGCTGGAGATGTGGCAGGCCTGCGCGCGGATCATGAAGGAGTTCGGCGACAACCCCGCGATCCGCGTGGTGGTGATTTCCGGCGCCGGCGAGAAGGCGTTCGTCTCCGGCGCCGACATCTCGAAATTCGCCGAGGAGCGCGCCTCCAAGGACGGCACCGAGCGCTACAACGCGGCGGTCGAGGCCGGCTATGCCGCGGTCTATGATTGCCCGAAGCCGACCATTGCGATGATCCGCGGCTATTGCGTCGGCGGCGGCATGGGCCTGGCAAGCTGCTGCGACATCCGCATCTGCACGCCGGAATCCCGCTTCGCGGTGCCGGCGGCGAAGCTCAGCGTCGGCTACGGCCATCCCGGCGTGAAGCGGCTGATGGACATCGTCGGCCCCTCCTTCACCAAGGAGATCTTCTACACCGCGCGGCTGTTCGACGCCGAGGAAGCGCGCACGATGGGTTTCGCCAACCGCGTGGTGCCGGCGGATCAGCTGGAAGCTTACGTGCGCGACTATGCCGCGACGATTTCCGGCAACGCGCCGCTGACCGTCGATTCCATCAAGTTCATCGTCGGCGAACTGCTCAAGGACGAGAGCGCGCGCGACCTCGCCGCCTGCGACGAAAGAGCAGCGGCCTGCTTCACCAGCAAGGACTATGAGGAAGGCCGCAAAGCCTTTATGGAGAAGCGCAAACCGGTGTTCACCGGAAAATAGCGCATGATGAAATGAGGTTTATGCGACTTTGGCGTCATTGCAAGAAGCGTTAGCGACAAAGCAATCCAGTTTTTCCCTCTCACCGTCTCCTGTCTGGACTGCTTCGCTTCGCTCGCAATGACGCTTCAATTTCACTTCCCCGAATTGCAGGAAACATCATGACCATGCGCCGTCCCGCCGAACCCGGCATGTCCGTCAGCGAAATCGAAACCCCCGCGCTGATCGTCGATCTTGCCGCGCTGGAGACCAACATCGCGATGCTGGCGCGCCGCGTCGCCGGCAATCCGAACGGCGTCACCCTCACCCCGCATGCCAAGGCGCATAAATGCGTCGAGATCGCCAAATTGCAGATGGCGGCCGGCGCCTCGCGGATGTGCTGCCAGAACGTCGCCGAGGCGGAGGCGATGGTCGATGGCGGCATTCCCGGCGTGCTGGTGTCGAACGAGATCGCCAGCCGCGCCAAGGCCGATCGCCTCGCCGCGCTGGTGCGCCGTGCCAAAATCGCCGTCTGCGTCGATCATCCGGCGCAGGTCGATGTGCTGGCGGCGGCCGCGCAGGCGCAAGGCGTCACGCTCGATATCCTGATCGAGATCGATGTCGGCATGGGCCGCTGCGGCGTCGCGCCGGGCGAGGACGCGGTGACGCTGGCGCGCGCCATCGCCGCCAGGCCCGGCCTGCGCTTTTCCGGATTGCAGGCCTATCACGGCGCGGCGCAGCATCTGCGCAAGCCGGCCGAGCGCGCCGCCGCGATCGAGCATGCCGCCAATCTGGCGCGCGACACCGCGGCCCTGCTGCGCGACGCCGGCCTGCCCTGCGAGACCATCGCCGGCGCGGGCACCGGAACTTACGAGAACGAGCTTGCCAGCGGCATCTACACCGAACTGCAATGCGGCTCCTACGCCTTCATGGACGCCGACTACGGACGCAACGAGACCGCAACACCGTTCGCCAATGCGCTGTTCGTGCTGGCCAGCGTGATCAGCGCCGCCGCGCCCGATCGCGCGGTGTGCGACGCCGGGCTGAAAGCCATGAGTCTGGAAAGCGGCCTACCGGTGGTCTCCGGCGCGGACGGCGTCACCTACATCAAGGCGACCGACGAGCACGGCCAGCTTTCGTTGACGGCAGACGCCAAAGTGAAGCTCGGCGACCGCATCCGCCTCATCCCCGGCCATTGCGACCCGACCGTCAACCTGCACGACTGGCTGGTGGCGGTCCGAGGCGGCGAGGTCGAGGCGGTGTGGGCCACCGCGCGGGGTTGGTAACGCCGCTCTCTTTCCGCTATCGATAGATCATGGCCGAGAACAAGACCAACCTGCAAATCGACTCCGCGCGGCTGTGGCGCGACATCCACGAGACCGCGAAATTCGGCGCGACGCCGAAAGGCGGGGTACGCCGCCTCACCCTCGGCCCCGAGGACAAAGAGGTGCGCGACTGGTTTCGCGTTGCCTGCGAAGCCGCGGGCTGCTCCGTGCATGTCGATGCGCTCGGCACCATGTTCGCGATCCGGCCCGGCCGCGACATGAGCAGGCAGCCGGTCGCGCTCGGCTCGCATCTCGACACCCAGCCGACCGGCGGCAAATATGACGGCGTGCTCGGCACCCTCGCCGCGCTCGAAGTAGTGCGCACGCTGAACGATTCCGGCATCGAGACCGACGCGCCGCTGTGCGTCATCAACTGGACCAACGAGGAAGGCTCGCGCTTCGCGCCGGCTACCATGGCTTCTGCGGCCTATGTCGGCGAATACACCGCCGACAACATTCTGGCGCGGCGCGACGCCAATGGCGTCAGCGTCGCCGAGGCGCTGCAGACCATCGGTTACAACGGCGAGGAGCCGGTCGGCCAGCGCCGGTTTTCCGCCTTCGTCGAACTGCACATCGAACAGGGACCGATCCTGGAGGCCGAACACAAGACCATCGGCGTGGTCGAGGCCGGTCAGGGCATCATGTGGTATGATGGCGCGATCACCGGCATGGCGGGCCATGCCGGCACCACGCCGATGCCGCTGCGGCGCGATGCGCTGGTCGCGCTGTCGGAGGTCGTGCTCGCGGTGGAGCGGCTCGCCCTCGCCCATAGCCCCAACGCGGTCGGCACCGTGGGCGAGAACGTGATCGCCAATCCCTCGCGCAACGTCATTCCCGGCGACCTCACCTTCACGATGGAATTCCGCAGCGCCTCCGCCGCGACGCTCGATGCGCTCGACGCCGAACTGCGTGAGGCCATCGCGGAGATTTCAAAGCGGCGCAAGGTGACGATCGATCTCGACCGGATCTTCCGCAAGGAGCCGCCGCGCTTCGATCCGAAGCTGGTCGATGCCGTGGAGACAGCCAGCAACGCGCTCGGCTATCCGAGCCGCCGCATGATCTCCGGTGCGACCCACGACGCGTGCAATCTGAGCGACGTCATTCCGACCACCATGATCTTCGTGCCGTGCAAGGACGGCATCAGCCACAACGAGGCGGAAGACGCGACGCAGAGCGACTGCACCGCCGGCGCCAATGTGCTGCTGCATACCGTGCTGTCGCTGGCGGGTGTGGCGAAGGGCTGAGCCCGGAGCGCGGATTTTGAAGCTCGGATTACCGCTTGAGAGATGCCGCGCAAAAATCTGTAAAAAAGCCGCATCGAAAGGCGGATTGCCAATCTTTATAGATGCTTAGTAGGAAGAGTCGGGGTATCTCTGCTACAACTCCATCCGGTAGCATCCGGATACCCTCCCGGTTTGGCCCTGCACGACGGTTCAAGTTGAAACAACCTGCCACATCACCCGCCGATCTTTCTGACGCCAAAGGCGCCGATAGTTCCGGAAAGCGATACGCAATGAGCAAGGCCGAGCAGAGCAAGCCGAAAGCGACGCGCAACGCGGCCGAAACCCGTCAGCGCATTCTCGATGCGGCTTTGCAGCAATTCTCCGAAAAAACCTACGCGGGAGCACGGATCGAGGCCATTGCAACGCAGGCCGGCGTCAACACGCGGATGCTCTATCATTATTTTGGGGACAAAGACGGCCTGTATGTCGCGGTGCTCGAACGGGTGCTGAGCGACCTCCGTCAGGAAGAACTGCGGGTCAACACGGACGAGCTTCCCGCCATCGACGGCATCATGCGGATGTTCGACTTCGTGTATCACCACATGGGCTCCCATCCGGAGCTGATCAAGCTTCTGTCTGGCGAGAACCTGATGCAGGGGCAGTTTCTGAAATCGTCGGCCGCCGCGCCGATCGTTTCCTCCCCGGTGATCGCTCAACTGGCCCGCCTGCTGCGGCGAGGTCAGGCCGACGGCACGGTCTGCAGCGGAATCGATCCGCTGCATCTCTATGTTCTCATGGCCGGCATGTCCTATTTCCACCGGTCGAACGGTCATACGCTCTCGCTCATTTTCCAGAAGGATATTTTCAGCGAGAACTGGCAACGCAGCCATCACCGCTTTGCCCGCCGGGTGCTGCGCGCGTTCATTTCCAAGGACTGAAAACCCGCCTGCCCGCCAACCAGCGGCTCCGGCCCACATCGGCTTGCCAGAAGGCTTGCCGGACATGGGAGCCCAGCGGTTGCAATCAATGAAGCCGTTGTGAGTCATTGTCAGGCAGCCCGAGCATTTCTTGTCAGTCGACCGCGGCGATCATGTCCACTTCGACGGCGGCGCCGCCGGGAAGGCCCCGCACGCCGACCGCGGTGCGCGCGTGACGGCCGGCCTCGCCAAAGAGCATAAAAAGCAGATCCGAAGCGCCGTTGATAACGGCCGGCGAATCCTTGAAGTCGTCCAGGCAATTGACGAACCCGCCGACGCGGATGATCGAGGAAACCCGGCTCAGCTTCCCCTCACATACATTCTTCAAGTGATAAAGAAGATTGAGCGTACAGGTCTGCGCGGCAAGCCGTGCTTCATCAAGCGTGCACCCTTGCCCCACCGGCCCGCGACACACGACTTCGCCGTTCCACTCACAAATCTGCCCTGACATAAAAACCAGATTTCCGGCCATCTTCAACGGCACGAAGTTTCCTCTCGGCGTCCACGGCTCCGGCAGAGCGAGCCCTGCTTCATTCAGACGCTTCTCGATTGGGTCGAGCATATCGAGCATAGAGAAAACTCCTTCTTCAAGCCTTAGTCACTGCCGGACGATCGCACGCGCGCCGACGCCTGCGAACGCGGCACCGATCGCATCCAAACATCCAGCCCTGCCACCCTTCTCCCCCGCTTTCGCCCGGGAGAAAAGCCTGCGCGCCGCGAATCGCCCAAGGACGGCGCCGCGCATCACGATACTTAATTAAGTAGATAGTTATTTACCTAAGTAAGTATGTATTGACTTATTTATAGAACGGATGACATCCTCAAGGCAAGCCTGTGACGTGCGAAGACGTCAAAGACTTCAACAAGAGAGCAAACGGCCGATCGGCTCCGCAGCGAGCAAGACCGGCAAGAGACTCTTCCATCGAGACACAGAGATCTTCGCCAAGGAGGGAATATCAATGAGCAATGCTCGCGAGGATGAGAGCGCGCTATCGATCGAAACCGGCGGAATTAGTTACGTCCAGCCCAATCATCGCCACGGACATCCGACCAACCAGTTCACGATCAGATGCTCGCCCGTGCTTTATCTGGCGCCGATCATGCTGGGCGGTGCCGCCATTCCGAAAGGTCTGGGACTTGCCGGAAGCATCACCGCGATCATTGCGGCCAACATTCTGGGCGGAATCGCAACCGCCATCTGCGCAACGATGGGACCGAAGCGGGGAATGCCGCAGCTCGTGATCGGCCGATCCTCGTTCGGTTATCTCGGCAACTTCCTGCCGGCGATTCTCGCGACGATTCTGTTTATCGGTTATTTCTCGGTCGGCACCGTCGTCGGCGCCGAGCCGATCGCCAGCATGACCGGCCTGCCCTACATGCCGCTCGTGATCGTGGTCGGCCTGACCAGCATTCTGCTGGCCGTGTATGGCTACAACCTTCTGCATCTCACCGGACGCTGGGTGACGAATGCCGGGCTTGTCCTGCTGATTCTCGCGACCGGGTTCGCGCTCTATCACGACGCCGGACCCGCCGCCGTGAGCTCGCTCAGCGGAAACGACTTCTGGTACGCTTGGCTTTCGTTCTTCTCGCTGATCTTTGCGTTCTCGGCCGGCTGGGGCCTGTGCGCTTCGGACTATTCGCGCTATCTCGCCGAAGACACCTCGCTGTCCCAGGTGTTTGGGTATGCGTTCTCCGGCCTGTTCGTGGGATCGATCTGGATGATGGGTCTGGGCGCATTGCTCACCTCGATCGGCAACGGCAACGCCCTTCAGGGACTGCAGCAGGTTCTGCCGTCGCTCCTGCTGTGGATTGTCCTGCTCAGCCTGATCATCACGTCGATCACCCACAACGCGATCAATCTCTACAGCTGCGCGATGGCGAGCCTGACCTGGGATTTCCCGATCAAGCGCCGCTGGACCGTCATCCTCACGGGAGTCGTCGGCACATTCGGCGCGGTTTTCATGGGCGGCGCCGAGTTCATGAACAATTTCGGCCTCTTCCTCAATATGATCTCGTACTACGTGGCGCCGTATCTTGCCGTCATCTTCATCGACTATTTCTGGCGTGATCCGAACGAGGCGCCCGAACTGTTCTACGACAGGAACGGCCCCTACGCCGGCGTGCTCTGGAAGGGAATGGCAGCCTTTATCGGCGCGATCGTCATCTCCATCCCGTTCATGGCGAACGACATCTATACCAGCGCAATCGCAAAGAGCCTGGGCGGAGCGGACACCAGCTACTTCGTCTCGTTCTTCTGCGCGATCGTGATCTACCTGGTTCTCCGTCAGATGGGAGCGCCGGCCAAGTCTCCTGCGAGGGGATAACGGTCCGCGAGACCCTGATCGACACAACAAATCACAGGCGTGCGTTGCACGCCTGTGATCCACATCATCGAGACAAAGAATTTTCGGCGGGCGTTGCGCGAGAGCATCGGCCCCGGTGCCGGATTTCAATTCACCGCCGCGATCGCACCGGCCAGTCCCGCCATGCGCGCCAGTGACTGGATTTCGTTCTTCTGATCGGGCCGCAACTGCTTGAGGAACGGACCCGCGGCGGCGAGCAGCCGCTTCACGGTTTCGTTTTCCGGATCGAGCGTCTCGACGGGCCGGCGGCGCTGCTCATGCAGCATCAGCACGAGATCCTTCAGCGCGCGCTCCACCGGCGGCCAGTATTTTTCCTGCGCCGCCGAGAGGCGCAGACGCTGCTTGATGCTGGCGATCTGCTTGTCGTCGAGCAGCACGGTGGTCGGCTTCGATGGCGGCGGCTTGCCGATCCAGCGCTCCATCGGCGGCGTCAGCAGGGTCTGCTGCGCGGTCGCGAACGCGAGGCTGACGGGTTCGTCGATTTTCGGCGGCGGCGCGGCGAGCCGGTCGCCCTTGGCGTCGGCATTGGCCAGCAAGGGCGGCGCTTCCGCGTCCAGAGGCTGATCGTCCGCCGCCGGCGCGCCCTGCGCCCACAATTCGGCCCAGCCGCTTTTGAGGGTATCATCGAACATGAGCACAGTCGTCACCGCGCCCGCGCCGACAAGCGCGAGCACCAGCACGACCACGGCCGTCCGACGTTCCAAAATGGCGCTCCCTGCTCCGACGCGGATCGTGGAACCACCCAATTATGGCGGGTTGATGCCGTGTCCCACTCCGCTCGAACGCGGTCAAGAGCCGTTAAAGGCCGGTGCCGGCGATTTTGGCAGGGTCGTTAAGGCCTCAGCAGCCACTGGAGCCCTGGGTGCCGTCATGCAGTTCGCGCAGATAAGCCAGCCCGTAGACAGCAAGGCGCTGCGAATCGTTCTGGCCGGCGGATGTCAGCGTGTCGATATAGCTGCGCAGCTTGATGCGCGACTCTTCCAGGCTCGCTCCGTCAACGTTCCGCATCATGGCAAACGTGCTCATCACGCGATCAATGACGTCATCCATCGAAACACTCCGCTGCAAATGTGGGGATTTATCAGGCACAGGGAGATAACGACGCGGGGCCGTTCCGGTTCCACGCTGTTCCAGATCGACCTAACGCAACATTCGGGCCGCGACGGCAAAGCCAGTGCCGCGCGCGCTTGGTGCGGCGTGCTACGATCAGCCGCAGCGTTGCGCCGCCTTCTCGATCAGGAAGACAATAACCTCGCCCTCCTGCTTCACTTCCACGGCATCGCCGGTCTCGCGGACCAGATGCGGAATGTCGATCACCGACATCGGATCGGTGCAGCGCACCTCGAGCCGGGCGCCGGCAGGCAGCGCGGCAAGCACCTTGCGGGTCTTCAAGGCAGGCAGCGGACATTTCAGTCCGGCAAGATCCAGCACGGTCATAGGCGGCAAATCGCGGCTCATGCCAGCAGACCGGTATACGGAAAGAACGCGACCATCTCTCCCGGCGTCACGCTGGTGACCTGCTCAGGCAGTTCGATCATCCCCGCGGTCTCCGCCAGCGACGACAACAGCCCCGCCCCTTCGCGCGGAAATTTCATCGCCTCGAACACACCATCCGCACCGCGCGCGACGTTGGCGCGGACATATTCGCGGCGGCCGGTCTTCTTGGCATAACTGAATGTGGCGCGCACCATCATCGGCATCGGCGTCTCCTGCGCCGCGCCGGACAACGCCAGAATGGCGGGACGCACCACATAAACGAAGGTGACGAAGCTCGCCGCCGGATTGCCCGGCAGCCCGATAAACGGCGCGCCTTCGATCACGCCCATCGCCACCGGCCGGCCCGGCTTGATCGCCATGCGCCACAGCACCAGCGAGCCGATGCCCTCCACCACCGCCTTGACGTGATCCTCCTCGCCGGTCGACACCCCGCCGGAGGTCAGCACGAGGTCATGACCGCGCGCGGCCGCACGCAGCGCCGGGGCGAGCGAGGCGGGTTCGTCGCGCAGGATGCCGAGATCGCTGACCTCGCAGCCGAGGCGTTTGAGCATCGCCAGCAGCATGACGCGGTTGGAATCGAACAGTTGCGCCGCATCGGGCACGGTGCCGGGCAATGCGAGCTCATCGCCGGTGGAGAACACCGCCACGCGCGGCCGCCGCCGCACTTTCAGTTCGGTGGCGCCCAGCGCAGCGGCCAATGCGATATCCTGCGGCCGCAACCGGCGGCCCGGCGGCAGCGCCGCCGCGCCCACCGCGATATCCTCGCCCGGCAGGCGGACATTGGCCCCGGCCTTCAGGCCCGGCGGCAGCACCACCTGTCCGTCCGGCAGCACACGCACGTCTTCCTGCATGAACACGGTGTCGGCGCCCTGCGGCATCGGCGCGCCGGTGAAGATCCGCACCACCGCGCGCTGCGCGAGCGGCGCCTCGGCGCTCGCGCCCGCGGCCACGCGATCGATCACGGGAAACGTCTCCTCTGCGGCGGAGGGCAGATCGGCGCTGCGCACCGCATAACCATCGACCGCCGAATTGGCGAAGCGCGGCAGCGGCGCGCGCGCGATCAGCGGTTCTGCCAGCACGCGGCCATCGGCCTCGGCGAGCGGCAAGATCTGCGTGTCCGCCACCGGCGCTATGCGCGCGGCGATCATCGCCACCGCCTCATCGACCGACATCATCGGTCCGCCGAATGCAAAACAGTCATCGGTGAGCTGCGCCATTGCGATCAGACACCCGCCATGTGGGGCGCCGACAGATCGGCGACGTCGACCGCCGACGCCTTCACCAGCGCGGCAATCGCCGGCATGTCGTCGAGATGCACCAGCGGCAGATGCGTCTCGATCGCCGCATCGGTGGCGATGCCGACGATCTGCGAATCCTCCGGATAGAGCAGCGGCTTGGCGTTGGCGACGCGGTGCACCTCGATCTTGCGGTGACTGTCGCGCTTGAAACCCTCGACAATGACGAGATCGACCGGCGACATTTTCGGCACGAGGTCGCGCAGCGTCGGCTCGCGGTCGCCGCGCAATTCATGCATCAGCGCCCAGCGATTGCTCGACGTGACCAGCACCTCGGTCGCGCCGGCCTTGCGGTGAACCCAGGAATCCTTGCCCGGCACATCGACATCGAAATTGTGATGGGCGTGCTTGATCACCGAGACCCGCAGGCCTTCGGCGATCAGCAGGGGTACAAGGCGCGACAGCAGCGTGGTCTTGCCCGCCCCGCTCCATCCCGCCAGACCGATCAGTTTCATTTTCCGCTCCACAACACGCGCGTCCGCCGATTGGTTTCGGCGGCGGACCGCGACGTGTATGACATCGAACCAAAATGGCTACATTGATCCTCGCCTCCCGCCACGCGGGAGAATCCGGCCGCGCAATGGCGAACCCGTCGCGGCCGGCGGCCGGACGCCGCCATACCATGGACAAGGCGCCCGCCTTGCTTTTATGCAGGAAGACCAGACAAGCGCAAAGGCGGCCATTTTGAAAGATGAAATCCCCGCCATACCTGGCGTCCTGCTCGCGGGCGGACTCGCGCGCCGCATGGGCGGCGGCGACAAGCCGATGCGGCAGATCGGCGGCCAGACCATTCTGGCGCGGGTGATCGCGCGGCTGGGCCCGCAATGCGACGGCCTCGTGCTCAACGCCAATGGCGATCCGGCGCGTTTTGCCGCATTCGGCCTGCCGGTGGCGGCCGACACCATCGAGGGATTTCCCGGACCGCTCGCCGGTGTGCTCGCCGGGCTCGACTGGGCGGCGGCGCATCGGCCGAAGGCGAAATGGCTCCTGAGCGCGGCGGCGGACTGCCCGTTCCTGCCACGCGATCTGGTGCCGCGGCTGCACGCGGCGCAATTGGAGAGCGGAGCGCCGATCGCGGTCGCCGCGTCCGGCGGGCAATCGCACCATGTGGTGGCGCTGTGGAGCGTGACGCTGCGCGAGGAATTGCGCGAGGGCCTCGCCAGCGGCGAGGCGCGCGGCGTCGGCCGATGGATCGCCGGCCATGACGCAGCCACCGCGAACTGGCCGAGCGAACCCTACGATCCGTTCTTCAACGCCAATACCGCCGACGACCTTGTCGAGGCTGAGCGGATCGCCGCGCTGGACGGCAACTGATCCCTTCCCCATCGCTGCAAGGCGGCGCACGGCCAAGGCATGGTTCCATCGTCATTGCGAGCGGAGCGAAGCAATCCAGAAGCCGCAACAAGAAGCTGGATTGCTTCGTCGCTTGCGCTCCTCGTAATGACGGTAAGTTGGTCTCCATCCAGCCGCGGAACAAACAAAAAGGCCGGCTTGCGCCGGCCTTTTCGCGATCCAGAGGATCAATAGAGCTTAGTACTTGGCAACAACCGGGCCACCCCAGTTGAAGTGGTAGTTGATACCAGCCTTCACCGAGTGCATGTCGTCCTTGTAGCTCAGCGCCGCAACCGGGGTCAGAGCGGTGGTGGTGCCGAAGTTGTAGTACTGGTACTCGAGCTTCGCCGACCAGGCCGGAGCGAACATGTACTCGAGGCCGCCGCCGACGGTGTAGCCGGTGTCGTTACGATCGGTCACGCCCGGCAGGAAAGCGCCGTTGCCGCGCAGGCCGTTGTCGTCACGGAACGCGACGCCGCCCTTCACGTAGATCAGGCCCGGACCCCAGGTGTAGCCGAGGCGGCCGGTGACCGAAGCCAGCCAGTCGCTGCGGTCGCGCAGGGTGCTGCCGGTCGGGACGTGGGTGAAGGTACGGCTGTTGTCCGACAGGCCGCTGATCTGGCCTTCGATACCGATCAGCCAGTTCGGCGAGAACTGGTAGTCGGCACCGATCTGACCGCCGCCGAGGAACGAGCCGTCCTTCTGCGCGCCGACCACGGCCAGGTTGCTGGTGTTGAAGCTGTCGCTGCCGTTGAAGGCGCCGCCGATGTGCGCACCAACGTAGAAACCGGTCCAGTTGTAGATCGGAGCGGCGACGTAGGCCGGAGCCTTGGTGTAGGTGCGGGCGCCGAGGTCGGCAGCGAGCACCGAGGTCGAGCTCAGAGCTGCGAGAGCGGCGACGAGAAGAAGCTTTTTCATGATTACTCCAGAAGGTCAGTTAGTTCAGAACCAAGTCGATGGCGGTGTTTGATCATATTGCGAAGCAAAATGCTGTAACCGAAAGTCCACACTCAGCAGGGAAGCAAATCGGGATTAACACACTGAAAACACGGATGTTTTCCAATCTGTTTGGCTTATTTTTCGTAAATTTTTCGCGGTTTTGTTCATGTTCGGTTTTGCAGTCCCATTTCAGGTATCCTGAAACCGCCACAACATCGCCAGAAGATATCGCGAGCTCGTCAAAGACTCGCTCAGGGAACGTCAAACGGCCGCCAAGAGGTTGTCACGGCTCGTCAAACGCCCGTGGGAACGATTCCAGCCGGCATCGATTGAGTCGCGTGATCTGTAGCGTGGAGTAAAAGCCGTGGCGCCGCGAGCGAACTGGAAGGGATTTCTGCGTCTGTCGCTGGTCACCTGTCCGATCGCCCTCTATCCGGCGACCTCCGAGACCGAGAAGATCAGCTTCAACCAGATCAACAAGAACACCGGCCACCGTATCAAATACAGCAAGGTCGATGCCGAGACCGGCGAAGAGGTCGAGCCCGAGGATATCGTCAAGGGCTACAAGGTCGACACCGACACCTACATCGAAGTCAGCAAGGACGAGCTCGACAACATCGCACTCGAGTCCACTCACACCGTCGACATCGACGAGTTCGTGCCGCGCGACGAGATCGACAACCGCTTCCTGATCCGCCCTTATTATATCGTGCCCGACGGCAAGGTCGGCCACGACGCCTATGCGGTGATCCGCGAGACCATCCGTACCATGGACATGGTCGCGCTCGGCCGCATCGTGCTGACCAATCGCGAGCACATCATCGCGCTGGAGCCGCTGGACAAAGGCATCGTCGGCACGCTGCTGCGCTATCCCTACGAGGTGCGGGAGGAGAGCGCCTATTTCGACGACATCAAGGATGTCAAAGTCACCAAGGAGATGCTCGATCTCGCCAAGCACATCGTCGAGACCAAGACCACCGATTTCGATCCGAAGCATTTCGAGGATCATTACGAGGCGGCGCTGACCGACCTCATCAATCGCAAGCGCAACGGCGAGACAATCAAGGCGCCCGCGCCGCGCAAGCAGGGCAACGTCATCAACCTGATGGATGCGCTGCGCGAGAGTCTCAAGGGCGAGACGAAAACCGCGCGCCGCCCGGCCCGCGCGCCGCAGCGCGCCACCAAGAAAGCAACCCACTCCAAGGCGCGGCAGCGCAAGGCAAGTTGATGGGCATCGACCGGCACGAGCTCGAACATCGCAACTGGCGGCCGTCGGTCGCGCCCCCGCTGCGCCCGCACGATGACGCCGACGTCAAGGAATTGAAGGCGGACGAGACGCCGAAAACGGCTCCCGTCCGGCCGCCTGCGAAGCGGACCAAAAAGAAATCGAAGGCCGATGCGTAAGCTGATCGCGTTCGACGAGGAGACCTGGCAGGGCCTGCGGCAACTGGAGCGCGACCGGATGGCGACGTTGCAGGAGCTTGCCGACGAAGCTTTCGCGGATTTGCTGAAGAAGCACGGCGTGCCGCTCGACCTGCGCGACGCGCTACACAAAAGCGCCAGCGCGAAAACCGCTCAAGCTGCCAAGCGCCGCGGCAAGCGGCCTGTCGCCGTCGCCAAGCGACGCGCGGCGAAAGCGAAGACGACCAAGAGAACGCAGCGCACGCGCACGCATGCCGTCCGCGCGCAGGCGTGAAGGTCTCACTTACACATAAGCAGCAAAATCGGAACTTTCGCCACGGCGGGGTTTATCCAATTGCGTCGTCCCGGCGCAGGCCGAACCCATCACCACCAGCCTCTCGATAGGGACGCCAGACCATCATTTAAAAGTATCGACAGGGGATACGGGTCCCGGCCTGCGCCGGGACGACCGGAGAGTGTTAGCCCCGTGAAACGGAGAGACCGCCCTATCCGTGGCCCTTGGCCCGGAACACCACCGGCAGCGTGAAGCTGAGGCCTTCGTCGGCGACCAGCGGCGGCGGCTGGGGCACCGGATCGGACCGCCGCAGCATCGCCAGCGCCGCCTCGTCGAAGGCCGCATCGCCGGAACCTTTCACCACGGTCGCCGACAGGATATGGCCGGTGCGGTCGAGTACGAAATTGACCATGATCTGCGCGTTCAACTGGCCGCGGTCGGCGGGATAGCGCTTGTGCTTGTCGAGATGCGCCATCAATTCCTTCTGCCAGGTGGTGCGGACGCGCTGCTTGCTCGCGCCGGTGCCCTGCGCGAACGTCACCGAACGATCGGACGGCGGGGTATTCTCGACGCTTGGCATCGCGGTCGCCTCGGAGGCGACCGATTCCGTGGACGGCGTCGCCTGCTTGGCGGCAACGTTGGGATCGTCCTCGGACGGGTCCTTCGCCTTGTCGGGCGAGACCACGCGGTCCGGATCCTCGCTCTCGACCGGCTTGTCCTGCGGCAGGTCGGTCGGCTTCAGTTCGGCCTTCTGCTCGACGATCGAGGGAGAAGCAGCCGAGGCGTCGGCATCGGGACCCGGCGGCAGATCAGTCGGCTCGGCGCGGGGCGATGCGAGTTCAAGTCCGATCACCATGCCGGCCGCGCCGAGTTCGTCGTCCGGATCGTCGCCCTGCAGCGTGGTGATGGCGAAGGCCACCCCGCCGACATGCATCAGCAGCGCGGCCAGAGCCGCATAGACCCAGAGGCGCTTGGCGGGATTCCTGAAGAGATCGCCGATCATGATCGCCACCGCCGGTTCAGGGCCTCGCGGCCGGGGCCGCCGGCGCAGGCGAACCTGCCTGCTGCGCTCCCTCGGGCACGCCTTCGAGCGCGACCAGCGCCACCTTCAGGTAACCGCCGAGACGCAGCAGTTCGAGCACCTCCATCATCTCGCCATAAGGCACGGTGCGGTCGGCGCGCAGGAAAATGCGGCGATCCTTGTTGCCCTCGCCGCTGGCGTCGAGCGTGCGCACCAGATCGACGCGCTTGACGAAAGTCTCGCCCACCGCGACCGCGAGGTCAGGCTTGATGGTGACATAGGTCGGCTTGTCCGGCTTCTTCTGCGGCGTCGCGGTCGATGTCGGCAGGTCGATCGGCAGATCGACCGTGGACAGCGGCGCCGCCACCATGAAGATGATCAGCAGAACCAGAATGACGTCGATGAACGGAGTCACGTTGATTTCGTGCGTCTCGCCGAAATCGTCGCCGTCATCCACATCGTTGAAGGTGACGCCCATCGCCGGCTCCGTTATTCCGCCGCGTGCGAGACGGCGCCGCCATGGCTGTGATCGAGATGGCTACGATCAAGGTCGCGCGAGAGCAGCCGCGCGCTCGCGCCGGAGGCCTGGCCGACCATCTCGAGGTACTTCTTCGTCACGCGCGAGAAGTGGTTGTAGATGATGACGGCGGGAATCGCCGCGACGAGGCCGAGCGCGGTGGCGAGCAGCGCCTCGGCGATGCCGGGCGCGACCACGGCGAGATTGGTGGTCTGCGATTTGGAAATCCCGATGAAGCTGTTCATGATGCCCCACACGGTGCCGAACAGGCCGACGAACGGCGCGGTCGCGCCGATGGTGGCGAGCAGGCCCATACCGAGCCGCATGCGGCGCGCCTCGGCGCGCGAAATCTCGGCAAAGCTCGACGCCGCGCGCTCCTTGATGCCGGAATCGGTGTTGATGCCGCTCGACAGTCGCAGCTCGTGCATCGCCGCGCCAAGAAACGCGGTCAGGATATTCTTCTGCGCGCCGAGCGCGACGCGCGCCTCTGCGAGCGAACGCGACTCGTGAATCGCCGCCAGCGCCTTCCGCAACCGGCGCTGGGCGACGGCAAGCTCGCGCATCTTGCCGAAGAACACCGTCCACGTGATCAACGAGGCGAAGGCAAGACCGACCATCACCGCCTTCACCACGATGTCGGCCGACAGGAACATCGACCACGGCGACAGATCGTGCCCGGTGACCGTTACAGGCCCCTTGGACATCTTGCCATCGGTGGAAATGATCGTCGCCTCCTGTGAGGCGGGAGCCGCCGGCGCGGCAGTGGTTGCAGCCGGAGCCGGCGCGATTGCGGGCGCACTCTGGGACTGGACAGGCTGGGGCTGCGAAACCTGTTGCGCCAGAAGCGGCGAGCCGGAAGCTCCGATCACCACACACACCAGCCACGTCATCAGAACACGGAATGTTTTCATGCTTCGGCCCAATCGCGGATCGAGTTCGAGAGTACGGCGTCTGACCGCGCGGGTTGCCATAACCCCAGCCATTCGACCATCGCAGAAAGCGATACCAAAGATCGAAATCAGGCGTTCCGTCAGATCAGCGGGTACCATGCTTTCAGGATGGAAGAAAGGCGCTGCCCGGCAAATCATAATCCTTCTAAAAAAGCCCGGATGCCTTTCAATCCCAATATGATTTCCACCTCCGGAATTTCGGTTGGCTCCCATGCCGGATTGACTGGCCAAGGGCGCATTGCGCAGCTTGCGGCGACATCGTAATCAGCCCACAAATCCGTTGCCCGGCAACCGGGCTCTCACCGGATCGCAGGATGTCCGTTTCAGAACGAAACATGAGCGAACGCTATCTGTCCGCGCTGCGGGCGCTGGAGCGCGACGACCGGTTGCGCAGCCTCGCCGCCCGCGACGGCATCGATTTCGCCTCCAACGACTATCTGGCGCTGGCGAACGCGCCGCGCATGAAGCAGGCGGTGATCGCCGCGATCGAGGCCGGCACGCCGATCGGGGCCGGCGGCTCGCGACTGCTGCGCGGCAATTGCGAGGAACACGAACAACTCGAGGCCGAGGCCGCGCGCTTTTTCGGGGCGGAAGCGGCGCTGTTCTTCTCCAGCGGCTACATCGCCAATTTCGCGGTGCTGACCGCGCTGCCGCAGCGCGGCGACCTGATCGTGCTCGACGATCTCGTCCATGCCAGCATTCGCGAGGGCGCCAATGCGAGCCGCGCAGAGACGTGCGAGGTGACGCATAACGATGCCGCCGCCTTCGAGGACACGATCCGGCAGTGGCGCGCGTCCGGCGGCAAGGGCCGGCCCTGGCTGGTGGTCGAAAGCATCTACAGCATGGACGGCGACTTCGCACCGCTCGCCGATCTTCTCGCCATCGCCGAACGGCACGATGCGTTTGTCGTGGTCGACGAAGCGCACGCCACCGGCGTCTATGGCGAAAGCGGCCGCGGCCTCACCGCCGCTTACGGACACGCCGACAATATCGTCGTGGTGCACACCTGCGGTAAAGCGCTCGGCGCGGTCGGCGCGCTGGTGACATGCACCAAAGTGCTGCGCGACTTCATCATCAACCGCTGCCGGCCTTTCATCTTCGCCACCGCCCCCTCGCCGCTGATGGCGGCGGCGGTGCGCGAGGCCTTGCGCATCCTGCAAGAAGAACCGGAGCGGCAGCAACGCCTGCAAGCCCTGATCGCCTTCACCAACCGCGAGATCGGCGCGCGCAACAGCTGGCGCTCGTCAGGCTCGCAGATCCTGCCCTATATCGTCGGCAACAACGCACGCACGATGACGCTCGCCGCCGCCTTGCAGAAGCGCGGCTTCGACATTCGCGGCATTCGCCCGCCGACCGTGCCGGCCGGTACCGCGCGGCTGCGCATTTCGCTGACGCTGAACGTCGACGAGAGCCAGGTGCGGGCGATGCTCGACGCGCTGGCCGAGGAAGCCGCGAGGCTCGACGCATGATCCCGCGCATCGTCGTCACAGGAACCGACACCAATATCGGCAAGACGGTGTTTGCCGCCGGCCTCGCCGATTTTCTCGGCGCGGATTACTGGAAGCCGGTACAGGCCGGGCTGGAAGACGAGACCGACACACAGACCGTGGCGCGGCTCGGTGGGCTTTCCGGCGAGCGCATCCTGCCCGAGCGCTATCGCCTCGTCACCCCTGCCTCACCTCACCTCGCCGCCCGGCTTGACGGCGTCATGATCGATGTCGACGCACTGACGCCACCGGACACCGCCCGGCCGCTGCTGATCGAAGGCGCGGGCGGCCTGATGGTGCCGCTCGATCGTCACACACTCTATATAGACGTGTTCAAGCGCTGGCAGATCCCGGTGGTGCTGTGCGCTCGTACCGCGCTCGGCACCATCAACCACTCGCTGCTCTCGATCGCGGCGCTGAAGGCGCGCGGCATTCCCTTGCTCGGCATCGCCTTCATCGGCGAGCCCAATGCCGAGAGCGAAAACATCATCTGCGAGATCGGCGCGGTGCGCCGGCTCGGCACGCTGCCATGGCTCGCGCCGCTGACGCGCGAGACGCTGCGCGCCGCGTTCCGCGACGCCTTCAACGCGGACGATTTTACGACATGACCCGACGCTCGACCTCTCCGATCTGGCACCCGTTCACGCAGCACGCGCTGCATGACGAGATGCGATGGATCGTGCGCGGGCGCGGCGCCTATCTCTACACCGCGGACGGACGCCGCATCATCGACGCCATCTCGTCATGGTGGGTGGTGACGCACGGCCACTGCCATCCGGAGATCGTACACGCGATCCAGCAGCAGGCCGGCGAGCTCACGCAGATCATCTTCGCCGGCCAGACCCATCCGCCCGCCGAGGAAGTCGCCACCGGGCTGCTCCGGCTCGCGCCCGACAACCTCAAGCACGTGTTCTTCTCCGACAGCGGTTCCACCAGCGTCGAGGTCGCGCTGAAAATGGCGCTCGGCTACTGGCGCAACATCGGCGCGCCGCGCAGCCGCATCGTGGTGATGGAGCACTCCTATCACGGCGACACCGTGGGCACGATGTCGGTCGGCGCGCGCGGCGTGTTCAACGCCGCCTACGAACCCTTGCTGTTCGACGTCAGCCGCGTGCCCTTCCCCGCGCCCGGCCGCGAACAGGACACGCTCGACGCGCTGGAGGCAATCTGCAAGCGCGAACAACCCGCAGCGTTCATCGTCGAACCCCTGGTGCTCGGCGCCGGCGGCATGCTGATGTATCCCGCGTCCGTGCTGGCCGAGATGCGGCGCATCTGTTCCACCCACGGCGTGCTGTTCATCGCCGACGAGGTGATGACCGGCTGGGGTCGCACTGGAACGCTGTTCGCCTGCGCGCAGGCCGGCATCGCGCCGGACATCGCCTGCTATTCGAAGGGCCTCACCGGCGGCGCGCTGCCGCTCGCGGTGACGCTGTGCACCGTGCCGATCTTCGATGCGCATTATTCGACCGACCGCACCAAGACCTTCTTTCATTCCAGCTCCTACACCGCCAATCCGGTGGCCTGCGCCGCAGCGGCCGCCAATCTGCGACTGTGGGAGAAGGACACCACGCACCGGCAACTGGAGCATGTGGTGGACATGCAGGAACAGGCCATCGCAGCGTTCCGCGACGATGCCCGGTTCGAGAACGTGCGGCGCGCGGGCACCATCACAGCGCTGGATCTCAAAGTGAAGGATGCGGGTTATCTCGCCGATGTCGGACCGGGCCTGCTGGCTTTCTTCGGCGCGCGCGACCTGCTGATCCGCCCGCTCGGCAACACCATCTATGTGATGCCGCCTTATTGCGTGAGCACAAACGATCTCGACGAGATTTACGGCGCGATCAGGGATGCCGCCGACGCGCTGGGATAGGGCTCGCCGATTGGTCATCCCGGCCAACGGATCGGCGCCAAGCGCCGTCCGATAACGGGCTCCGACTGGGATCCTTCACCACCGGCCTTTCGATAGAGACGCCGAACTTGTCATTTCAAAAGTAGCGGCAGGGAATACGGGTCCCGGCTTGCGCCGGGACGACCGGAGGAGAACTATCGTCATGGCCGGGCTTGTCCCGGCCATCCACGTTTTTGAACTGGCGGTGTTTCAAGACGTGGATGCCCGGCACAAGGCCGGGCATGACGGATTTGACCAAACATATCCGCGCGCTCGTGCGCGTTGGCGTAGCGATTTCCGCAGTCCGTCATGCGCGGACTTGATCCGCGCATCCATCTTTTCAAGTTGATAGATTGCCGGGTCAAGCCCGGCAATGACACGTTCTGTTTAAGCCGCCCGCACCGTCTCCAGGAACTTCTCCACCTCGCTCTTGAGGCGCTTGTTCTCGTTCGAGAGCATCTGCGCCGCCGACAGCACCTGCGAGGACGCCGACCCGGTGTCGCCCGCGCTGCGATGCACATCGGCGATCGAGGTGGCGACGCGGCTGGTGCCGACCGCCGCCTGCTGCACGTTGCTGGAAATCTCCTGGGTCGCCGCGCCCTGCTGCTCGACGGAGGCGGCGATGATCGATGCGATCTCCGAGACGCGGGTGATGGTGCCGCTGATCTCCTTGATCGCCACGACCGATTCCTGAGTCGCTTCCTGCATCGACGCGATCTGGGTGCTGATCTCGTGCGTCGCCTTGGTGGTCTGCGCCGCCAGCGCCTTGACCTCCTGCGCTACGATGGCGAAGCCGCGGCCGGCCTCCCCCGCGCGCGCCGCCTCGATGGTGGCGTTGAGCGCAAGCAGGTTGGTCTGCCCCGCGATGGTGGTGATCAGCATGGTGACATCGCCGATCCGGCTCGCCGCCTCCGACAACGCAACCATACGCGCGTCGGTCTGTTCGGCCTGCGTCACCGCTTCGGACGCGATGCGGTTGGAATCGTGAACCTGACGGCCGATTTCGCTGACCGACGCCGCCATTTCCTCGGTGGCGGATGCCACCGACTGCACGTTGTTCGAGGTCTCTTCCGACGCGCTCGCCACCACAGCGCTCAATTCCTGGGTCGCCGCGCTGCTCTCGGTCAGCACGACCGCCGAATTCTCCAGATCGCTCGACGCCGAGCTGACGTTTTCGATGATGCTGCCGACGGCGCTCTCGAAACGCTCGGCCAGGTCATACAGTTCGGCCTTGCGGCTGGCGGCGAGCTCGCGGTTCTTGACCTCGCGCTCGGCGGCCTCCTGCTCGGCCTTGGCCGTCGCCTGCACCTTGAATTCCTCCACCGCGCGGGCCATCTGGCCGACTTCGTCGCGACGCTCAAGGCCCGGCAACTGCACCGACAGATCGCCGGCGGCAAGTTTGCGCATGGCACGGGTCATCGCCACCACCGGACTCGCAATGCTGCGGCCGATGCCGAACGAGAACAGGAAGCCGATCACCGCCACCACGGCGAGCACCGCCTTCAGGGTCTCCTGCTGTTCCTCGAGCCGAAGCTGGGAATTGCCGATCTCCATGCTCTTCTGCGTGCTGCTGGTCGACATCAGGTCTTCGGCAAGACGCGACACGGCCGAGAACTGGCTCTCGACGCCCTTGAGAAGCTCAGGATCTGTGCCGGCCTCGCTGGTTTTGCTGACGGCATCCTTGGCCTTCGCGATGTAGCTCGCAACAGCCTCCTTCAGCTTCGTCATATCCTCGCTTTTCACCGCCGAGCGCGACGCGGGCACCGTTTCCAGCGCCATCACTGCATCGGCGACACGGCCGAGCGACGCTGTGGAATCCAGCGCGTAGCCCTGCACCTTCTTCGCATCCTTGTCGCTCGCGGCGGTGCCGACCAGACGATACAGGTTGGCATGCGCCGCCCAGGTCATGGTGGTGAGATCGTTGAGAAGCTCCGCCTGACGCACGGCGCCCGACATCAGATCGTCGGCGGCCATCTGATTGGTCTGCAGCGTGTTCAGCGAATACATGCCAAGACCGACCAGAGAAGCGATCAGGAACGCAGGACCGATCTGCACCTTCCAGGAGACGCCGACATGCTTCACCCAGAAGAAGATGTTCAGCCTCTTCATCCAGCCGGGAACTTTCATCTTCTTGATCCAGCCAGGCGTCTTCTCTTTCTTGATCCAACGGAGCATGTCAGTCCCTTCAACAAGTCAGCGCGATGTTCGCGAGGAGGGCTTGGGTTTGAAGATGAGGACCAGCCTCATTTTCCAATGAATACAGCGCGGTCAACCAGCCGCCGTGCAATGCTAGACACGAATTGGGAAAGCTTAAGTTAACATCGTACCGCTGAGGCGCGCAGCGCAGGGCTCGCCGCAGGACGCACGCGGATGCGAACGGCTCACTAAAATGCGGCAATGCGAAAGCGCGCGCCGACAAACGCGCGCCGCAACCAGCAAGTCGTTCGAAAACGCTTACTTACAGAGAATAAAGAGAAATCACGGATCGGCATCGGGCCGGCAACATGCGCCCGATGCCGATTTGAGAGTCCGGATCAAGCCGGCACGGCCGCATCCGCGAGATATTCGGCGACCTGCGCCGGGGTATCGGCGACGCGCACGCCGGCTTTTTCGAGCGCCGCGCGTTTTGTCGCATAGCCGCCACGACCACCGGTGACGATGGCGCCGGCATGGCCCATCTTCTTGTCCGGCGGCGAGGAACGGCCGGCGATGAAGGAGACGATCGGCTTCTTCATGCCGCGGGCATATTCCGCCGCATCTTCTTCCATCGCGCCGCCGATCTCGCCGACCAGCACGATGCGCGTGGTGCGCTCGTCGCGATCGAGCGCCTCCAGCGCATCGCGCGTGGTGGTGCCGATGATCGGATCGCCGCCGATGCCGATGAAGGCCGACTGGCCGAGCCCGGCGCGGGTCAGATTGAGGCACATCAATGTTCCGAGGCTGCCCGAGCGCGAGATCACGCCGACACTGCCGGGCTGGAAGATGTTCGGGTTGTGGCCCGGCATGATGCCGACGAAGCCTTCGCCGGGGGTGACGATACCCGCCGTGTTCGGCCCGACGATGCGGCTGCCCGAATTCTTCTGCCGGGCGAAAATCTCCAGCACGTCATGGCCTGGGATGTGCTCGGTCAGCGCCACGATGGTGCCGACACCGGCATCGATCGCGTCGATCATCGCATCCTTGGCCATGCTCGGCGGAATGAAGATGACCGACACGTCGCAATGCGTGTGCTTCGCCGCCTCGACCGCCGATGCGAAAATCGGCACGCCGAGCGTGGTTTCGCCGGCGCGCTTAGGATTGACGCCGGCCACCACATCGGTGCCCATCTCCATCATCTTCTCGGTCCAGAAGGTGCCCTGCTTGCCGGTGATGCCCTGAACCAGGACTTTTTGACCACGTCGATAGATCATTGTGCCGCCTCGACAGCCGCCTTCACGGCGTCTTCCATGAGATCATAGGGTTCAATGCCAAGCCGCTCGCGCACCAGCTTGACGGCTTCGTCCTCGCCGGTGCCGTGGATCGAGAAGAACACCGGCACCTTCGGCTTCAGCGTCTCCCACGCCTTGACCACGCCGTCCGCCATCACGTCGGTGCGCGCGAACGCGCCGCAGAAATTGACGACCAGGCTTTTTACGCCGGGATTGGACAGCACGATATCGAGCGCGACTTCGGCCTTGGTGTAGGCCTCGCCGCCGATCTCGAGGAAGTTGGCCGGACGGCCGCCGAAATGATCGATCACGTCCATCGTGGTCATGGTCAGGCCCGCGCCGTTGGCGAGCAGACCGACATTGCCGTCAAGCTGGATGAACTTGAGGCCATGCACCGCGGCGCGTTCCTCCAGCGCCGTCAGCTTCGGCGGCGAGGCCACCTTGGCCAGATCCGGCTGACGCATGGCGGACGCGTCGTCGAGCGAGAACTTGCAGTCGAGCGCCACCACATCGCCGCCCTTGAGCAGCGCCAGCGGATTGATCTCGACCAATTCGGCATCCCTCGACCGGAACACCTCGTAGAGCTTGACCAGCACGTCGGCGACGGCATCGCTCGAGGAGCCGAGATCCAGCCCTTTGAGCAGCGCGGTGGCATCGGCCTTGGCGAAGCCCTTGCTGACATCGACGATATGACGGCGGATCGCGTCGGGCGTGCGCTCGGCGACCTCCTCAATGTCCATGCCGCCCTCGGTGGAGAACAGCACCAGAGGTGCGCGGCTGACCACGTCGACCAGCACCGCCGCATAGAGCTCGCGCTCGATCGGGCAACGCTGCTCGATCAGCACCCGCTCGACGCGGTTGCCCGCGATCGACATGCCGATAATGCCGCGCGCGGCGTCGGCGCCCTCATCCGGCGTGTCGGCCATCTTGATGCCGCCGGACTTGCCGCGCTTGCCGGTCGGCACCTGCGCCTTCACCACCGAAGGGCCGATGCCGGCAACCGCCTGATAAGCCTGTTCCGGCGTGCTGCAGACCATTCCTTTCGGAATCGGAACGCCGGCCGGCGCCAGCACATGCTGCTTGGCTGCGTATTCCTCGAGATTCATGTCGTTCGTCCTATTGCCCGTATTTCTTCCAGTGCGGCCCGAACAGCTCTTCCTCCGACGGCTTGTCCTCCGGGATCGGCACGACAAGATGGGTGATGTTGAGGAAGTGCTTGTAGTTCAGGTTCTCCGAGATGCTGTTCTTCTGCCAGGAGCCGCAGCCCATGGTCAGGGTGAATTCGAGGCCGCTGTTGAAGCCGCCGCCATTGCCGAAGGTGTGGGCGAAGTTCACCAGCACGCGCACCACCGGAAGTTCTTCCGCAAGCTCGCGGGCCCGCGCCATGTTGGTGGTATGCAGGCCCATCGAGTGACCGCGGCCCTGGAAGTCCAGAATCTTGCGAATGGTCTGCTTGGCGGCCTGGAAGTCGGAGGCGCGATAGACCGTCAACACCAGCGCGAGTTTCTCGCCCGACAGCGGATACTCGCGGCCGATCCCGGTCTCCTCGGCCATGATGAACTTCGAGGACGCCACCTCGGCCGGCAGTTCGAAGCCGTTCACCAGCACGTCCATGTCGCGTGCGATCAGATGACGGTTGAGCTTGCCGTTCTTCCACAATTCACTCTGGATCTTCGCCTTCTGCTCGGCATTGGCGAGATAGCCGCCGGCCCGCTTCAGGGCCTCGATGGCCTGGTCATAGACCGCATCGACGATCACCACGGCGTTCTCCGACGAGCACGAGGTGGCGTTGTCGAAAATCTTGGAGTCGCGAATTTTTTCCGCGGCGGCATCGAGATCGGCGGTCTCGTCGATGATCACCGGAACGTTGCCGGCGCCGACGCCGATCGCCGGAGTGCCGCTACGATAGGCGCGACGCACGTTGTCCTGCGAGCCGGTGACGACGACGAGGTCCACCGCCTCCATCAACGCCTGCGTGCTTTCCTTGGTGACCGGCGAGGGCAGAATCTGCACGAGGTCCGCCGGCAGGCCGATCTGGGTCAGCGCGTCGCGCATGAAGTTCACCACCAGCTCGGTGGTGCGGTAGCCGAGCGGCGACGGCGCGACGATGATGGCGTTGCGGCCCTTGAGCGCGAGCAGCGCCTTGTTGACCGGGGTCGCGCCCGGATTGGTCGAGGGCGTGATCGCGCCGATGACGCCCATCGGTTTGGCGAACTTGACGATGCCCTTCTTGTCGTCGCGCTCGATCTCGCCGACCGACTTGACGCGCAGCAGGTCGCGCAGCGCGCCGAAGGTCTTGCGCTGCTTCTTGATGATCTTGTCGGGGACGTTGCCGAGGCCGGTGTCCTGCACCGCGAGTTCGGCGAGCTTTTTGGCGTGCTCGGGTTTGTAGAGCGACCAGGCGATCGCGCGCACCGCCTCGTCGACGCGGGCCTGATCGGCCTCGGCGAACACCTCCTGCGCCGCGCGGGCACTGCGCATCAGATCGGCGGCGATCACCTGCGCGTCCGAAGCCGCGCTTTTCATTTCCACAACAGCACTCATAGCTCGCTCCATTCCTCAAGTGATGTCCGCATCGAACCGGATTTCCGGCGCGATGCGGAGCGTTATTCGTTCAGGCCGGCGTCGCGTTCGGCACCGCGCCGCTCTGGCGTCGATCGACGAACCGCTTGCCCGGCTTGCATGTCAGCGCCAGCATCGCACCGATCAGCAGGAAGGCAAGCGAGCCGATAAACGGCACGTCCCACCGCCCGGTCAGGTCGATCGCATAGCCGAACACGACCGGCGAGATGATGCCTGCCATGCCGAACCCGAAATTCATGAACCCGCTGGCACTGCCGGAATATTCCGGCGCGATGTCCATCGGGATCGCCCAGATCGGCGCCACGATCAGTTCGGCGAAGAAGAACGCGGCGCTGAGGCAGGCCGATACGATGGTCAGATCATGAACGAACACGATCGGCAACATGAAGCAGAACGAGCCGAGGAAGCCAAGGACGATGACGCTGACCCGGGCCTTGCCGACATCGCCGGTCTTTTTCAGGATGCGATCGCTGAGCAGGCCGCCGACGGTGTCGCCGACCACACCGGCGAAGAACACGCCTGCGGCAAACAGCGCCGACTTCTTGATGTTCATGTTGTACTCATGAAGGAAGAAGGACGGCAGCCAGTTGAGATACAGCCACAGAATCCAGCCATAGCAGAAATCGGTCAACGTCACCGGCAGGATGCGCTTGAGCAGCGGACTCCACGGCACCGATTTGCGGGTGGCGACCACCGTGGCCGGCGGCAGGCCGTCGAGCTCCGCCGGGGTGATCGCCGAATGCTCGCGCGGATCGTTGCGGAAATGGACGAACCACACCACGGCCCACAAAATGCTGACGACACCGAGAAAATAGAAGGAATCGCGCCAGGAGAACGCGACCACGATGGCCGCGATCAGAGGCGGCGTCGCGGCATTGCCGAACCGCGAGAAGGCGTGGGTGATGCCCTGCGCAAAGGCGCGCTGGTCGGGCCGCATCCAGTTCGACAGCGCGCGCGTCGCGGTCGGAAAGGCCGGACCCTCGCCGATGCCGAGGACGAGGCGCGACATGAACAGCGCCGCGAGGCCGCCGACCATGCCGGTCCAGATGGTGGAGATGCCGACCAGCACCGCACACAGCGCCAGCGTGGTGCGCGGCCCGAGCCGGTCGCCGAGCCAGCCGCCCGCAATCTGGAAGAAGGCGTAAGGATAGGCGAAGGCGGAAAACGCGATGCCGAGCTGGGTCGCGGTCAGCCCGAGGTCCTTCTGCATGATCGGCGCGGCCGTCGAGATGTTCACCCGATCGACGTAGAAGATGAGATACATAAGACAGATGATCAACAGGACGAGCCGGCTCGCCTGGTTCCGCATGACCGTCATAAACCCTCCCGATCGTTTCATCCCGATTTGATTTTTCTGCCAGCCACCGGCTCTTTGTCCGGTTTTTCGAGGTCTGGCAGGATCTTGTTTTTCGGCATGCTATAGGCTGCCCTTCCCACAACGAAATTGATAATGTGCATCGTCATCATTCGCGGGATTTATCATTGAGCCACGACCTCGACATCGCGCTGCTGCGAACGTTCGTCGCCATCGTCGACACCGGCGGCCTGACATCGGCCGGAAAACGGGTCGGCCGCACCCAGCCCGCGGTCACGCATCAGATGAAGCGGCTCGAGGAAATCGTCGGCCACACGCTGTTCGACAGCAACCGCCGCCACTTGTCCCTCACCCGCGACGGCGAGGTGCTGCTCGAATTCGCCCGCGCCATGCTGCGGCTCAACGACGAAGCGCGCGAACGCTTCGCCGCGCCGGATATCGCGGGCCACGTGACGCTGGGCACGCCCGACCTCTACGCCTCCTACATCCTGCCCGATGTGCTCGGCAGTTTCTCGCGCTCCCATCCCAATGTGGAGATCCAGCTTCGCTGCACGCGCAGCATTCATCTGCATGCGGCGCTGGAGCGCGGCGAGATCGATATCGCGCTGATGACCAACCAGCCGGAATTCCGGCGCGGCGAACTGGTCCGCCTCGAACCGCTGGTCTGGGTCGCGGGCGCGGGCAGCGAGCCGGAGCGGCGCAAACCGCTGCCGCTGGCGGTGCTGCCGCAGGGCAGCGTCTATCGCCATCACGCGCTGGAGGCGCTGGGCGCGGCCGGCCTGCAATGGTCGGTGCGCTCGGTGTGCGACAGCATCGCCGGACTGCAGGCCGCCGTGCTCGCGGGGCTCGCGGTCTCGGTGTTTCCGCGCTGCGCGGTGACGCCGGGCGTGCGCTGCCTCGACGAAAGCGACGGGCTGCCGAAGCTGCCGCCGATCGAGCTTGTCATGCACCGCAAGCACGAGGGCGTTTCCGACGCCGCCGAACAACTCGCGCAATACATCGCCGCGCAGCTCGGCGACAAACCGGCGCGCGGCCCCTCGCCCGCTCTCGCGGACAAATGATCCATAAAAAAAAGCGGCTGCCGGTGAAGGCAGCCGCTCAAGGGAACGCGATTGGCGGCAGACCAATCGCTCCGGGTTACGCAGACTTCTGCGGGCGCATGTCCTCGCGCTTAATGCCGGCGACGCGCACGGGCTTCTTCATGGCGTCGCGGCGGAACGGCTCGCCCAGCTCCTGATTGAGCAGCACCTCGATGAAAGTGGTGATGCGCTTCTTCTGATCCTCGCAGGACTGACGCAGAGCGTTGGTCAGTTCTTCCTGCGTCTTCACCACGACGCCCTTGAGGCCGCAGGCCTGCGCCAGCTTGGCGTAGGACAGGTTGCGGTCGAGTTCGGTGCCGACGAAATTGTTGTCGTACCACAGCGTGGTGTTGCGCTTTTCCGCGCCCCACTGGTAGTTGCGGAATATCACCATGGTGATGCCGGGCCACTCCTCGCGGCCGATCGAGCTCATCTCGTTCATGGAGATGCCGAACGCGCCGTCACCGGCGAAGCCGACGCAGGGCGTGTCGGGGTTGCCGATCTTGGCGCCGATGATCGCCGGGAAGCCGTAGCCGCAGGGGCCGAACAGACCCGGCGCGAGATACTTCCGGCCCTCGTCGAACGTCGGATAGGCGTTGCCGATGGCGCAGTTGTTGCCGATGTCGCTGGAAATGATGGCATCGCGCGGCAAGCCGGCCTGAATGGCGCGCCAGGCCTGACGCGGCGACATCAGATCCTTGTCGCGGCTGCGCGCATCCTTGTTCCAGGACGTGCCGACATCGTCGTCCTCGTGATCCATGCTGGACAGCGTCTGCAGCCACTTCGACTTGGTCTGGTGGATCAGCGCCTTGCGCTCCTCGCGGCCCGCATCGCCGGCGGTCGGCATCAGCTGCGCGAGAATGTTCTTCGCCACCTGCTTGGCATCGCCGCAGATGCCGACGGCGACCGGCTTGGTGAGGCCGATGCGGTCCGCATTGATATCGACCTGGATGATCTTGGCCTGCTTGGGCCAGTAGTCGATACCATAGCCCGGCAGCGTCGAGAACGGATTGAGGCGGGTGCCGAGCGCGAGCACGACGTCGGCCTTGGCGACCAGCTCCATCGCCGCCTTCGAGCCGTTATAGCCGAGCGGGCCGACCGCGAGACGATGGCTGCCGGGGAAGGAGTCGTTGTGCTGGTAGTTGTTGCACACCGGCGCGTCGAGACGCTCGGCGAGCGCCGCGCATTCCGGAATCGCGCCGCCGATGACGACGCCCGCGCCGGAGAGGATGACCGGGAATTTCGCTTCCGACAGAAGCTTCGCCGCTTCCGCCACCGCGATGTCGCCGCCCGCGGGACGCTCGAAATCGACGATCGCCGGAAGCTCGATGTCGATCACCTGGGTCCAGAAGTCGCGCGGAATGTTGAGCTGCGCCGGCGCCGACAAACGCTTCGCCTTCATGATGACGCGGTTCAGCGTCTCGGCGACGCGCGAGGGATCGCGCACTTCTTCCTGATAGCAGACCATGTCGCGGAACATCGCCATCTGCTCGACTTCCTGGAAGCCGCCCTGCCCGATGGTCTTGTTCGCCGCCTGCGGCGTGACCAGCAGCATCGGCGTGTGATTCCAGTACGCGGTCTTGATCGGCGTGACGAAGCCGGTGATGCCGGGGCCGTTCTGCGCGATCGCCATCGCCATCTTGCCGGTCGCGCGGGTGTAGCCGTCGCAGATCAGGCCGCCATTGGTTTCGTGGGCGACGTCCCAGAAGGTGATGCCGGCCTGCGGAAACAGATCCGAAATCGGCATGAACGCCGAGCCGATGATGCCGAAGGCATGCTCGATGCCGTGCATCTGCAGAACCTTCACGAAGGCTTCTTCCGTCGTCATTTTCATGGGGGTGCCCTTCCTCCTTGGTGCCCCCGCGATGGCGTGAGGGCCACGATCCATTGATTTCGAGGGCGATAAGTGGCATGACCCTTGCCCGAATGCAACGCATATCTCATTTTTTTAGTTTTTATGTTTCATTTAACGGAATAAACGTGTAGAGAGGGAGCATGAACGAACTCTTTGGCGCCCTGAAACCGTTGGGTCTGCTGGAAGCGGTCGCGGGACTGCAGCATCCGGCGACGCTCGCCGAACTCGCCACCAGCATCGGCGTTCCGAAACCCACCATGCACCGCTGGCTCGGCGCGCTCGAAAGCGCGGGCCTGTTGCAGCGAACGCCGGACGGCCGCCGCTACGAACTGGCGGCGCGCGCCTCGCAGCTTGCGTTTGCGATCCTGTCGAACAAACCGGGCGGCGCGCTGCGTCACGACATCCTGCGCCGCGTGGTGCAGGAGGTCGGCGAAGCCTGCAACCTCACCATCCTCGACGGCACGCAGGTAGTCTATCTCGACCGCGTCGAAACCAAATGGCCGCTACGCATCACCTTCCAGCAGGGCTCGAAAGTGCCGGCCTATTGTTCGGCGAGCGGCAAGCTGTTCCTCGCGCTGATGCAGCCGGCCAAGCGCGACCTCATCCTCAACGAGATGTCGTTCGAGAAACATACCGACAACACCGTGACCGATCGCAACGTGCTGCTGCGCGAACTCGCCGAGGTGCGGCGCGACGGCTATGCGCTCGACCGCGAGGAATATCTGCCGGGTTTGGTCTGTCTCGCGGTGCCGATCCTCCAGCAGAAGGGCCGCTCGCGGGCTTGTGTCGCCGCGCTCGCCATCCAGGCGCCGGTGACGCGAATGTCATACGCCGAAATCCTGACCAAGCTGCCGGTGCTGCAAACCGCAGCCAAGTCTCTCGCCGCCACTCTTACCCATCCGGAAAACACCTGATGTCAGCCCAGACCTTCCCACGACTCGACGCGCTCGAGACCGCCGCACGCGGCAAGGGACGCCTTGCGGTCGCGGTCGCCTATCCCTGCTCCAACGATTCTCTTGCCGCCGCCCTCGCCGCGCGCGACGACGGCATCATCGATCCGATCCTGGTCGGACCGCGCCATCGTATCCAGGCCTGCGCCGATACGCTGAAGATGTCGCTCGAAGGCATCCGCTGCGTCGAAGCGCCGGACGATCCGGTGCTGTCCTCGCGCGCCGCGGTGGCGCTGGTCAGCGCCGGCGAAGCGCACGCGCTGATGAAGGGCTCGCAGCACACCGACGAACTCCTCGGCGCCGTGGTGTCGCGCGAGGCCAACCTGCGCACCGGCCGGCGCATGAGTCACGTGTTCTGGTTCGACCTGCCGGCCTATCACAAGCCGCTGATGGTGACCGACGCCGTGGTCAACATCATGCCGACGCTGAAGGACAAGGTGGACATCCTCAGCAACGCCGTCGACTTCGCCCATGCGATCAAGCTCGCCAATCCGAAGATCGCGGTTCTGTCGGCGGTGGAGACCATCAATCCGGACCTCGCCTCCAGCATGGACGCCGCCGCGCTGTCGAAGATGACCGATCGCGGTCAGATCAAAGGCGCGATCGTCGACGGCCCCCTCGCCTTCGACAACGCGATCTCGTCGGCCTCGGCGATCACCAAGGGCATCGCCTCGCCGGTCGCGGGCGATCCCGACATCCTGATGGTTCCGAACCTCGATGTCGGCAACGTGCTCTACAAATCGTTCATCTATATGGGACGCGGCGAATGCGCCGGCGTCGTGCTCGGCGCGAAGGTGCCGGTGATCCTGACCAGCCGCGCGGATTCGCGGCGCGCCCGCGTCGCCTCCTGCGCACTGGCGCAGCTCAGCCTGCCCTGACCGGGACCGATCCTCAGAGTCTTTTCCGGGCGCGTTTTCTTCACGCGAACCGGTACCCACTTCGCTCGAAAACGCTTTGAAAAGAAACGGCCCGGCTTTCGTCGGGCCGTTTTCCACTCCCTTTCTCTCCCCCGCTCGCGGGGGGAGAGTTAGGTGGGGGCTTTACGCGGTAATCGCAGCCGCGACGGTCTCGCCCCGCTCCAGGCGCTTGCGCGCCAGACGGTTGATCCACATCGCCGACAACGCGCTGACTACGCCCGCGAACACGCAGTACATCGCGATCGCCCAGCCGCTGTTCGGCCCGTAGATCTGCACCAGCGCGGTCGCGATGATTGGCGTGAGGCCGCTCGCGAAGATGCCGGAGAACTGATAGACGAACGAGATGCCGGTGTAGCGCACCTGCGGCCCGAACAGGTCGCAGAACAGCGCGGCTTCAGGGCCGTAGATCGACGCGTAGAGGATTCCGAACGGAATGATCAGCGCGGCCCACACCATCACCGGCGAGCCGGGGAAGTGCATCCAGATCCAGAACGCCGGCAGCGCCGACAGGCCGGTGATCAGCGATCCCAGCGCGTAAGTGCGGGTACGGCCGATCCGGTCCGACACGCGGCCGAAATACGGAATAAACGCACACATGATCAGAGCAGCAGCGCACACGCCGAGCAGCGCTTCAGTGCGCGGAATCTTGAGCTGCTGGGTCAGGTAGGCGATCGAGTAGACACCGAAGATGTTGAAGAACACGCCGTCGATGTACCGAGCGCCCATGCCGGCGACGATCTCCTTCGGATAATCCTTGATCATCGCGGCGAACGGAATTTTCACCTCCGCGCGGCTCTCCTTGAGCTTGGCGAATTCCGGCGTCTCCATGATGTTGAGGCGGATGTAAAGACCGACCATCACCAGCACGAAGCTGAGGATGAACGCGACGCGCCAGCCCCAGGCCAGGAACTGCTCGTTGGTCAGATTATAGGACAACAGCGCAACCACGCCGGAAGCCAGACACAGACCGATCGACAGGCCGATCTGCGGGAAGCTGGCATAGAGCCCGCGCTTTTCCGGCGGGGCGTATTCGTAGGTCATCAGCACCGCGCCGCCCCATTCGCCGCCGAGGCCGATGCCCTGCAGAACGCGCAGCACCAGCAGCAGGATCGGCGCCCAGATGCCGATCTGGGCGTAGGTCGGAACGAGTCCGATCAGGAAGGTCGCGACGCCCATGATCATCAGCGTCAGAACGAGCATGCTCTTGCGGCCGATGCGGTCGCCGAAGTGACCGAAGATCACGCCGCCGAGTGGACGGGTGACGAAGCCGACCGCGAAGGTCGTATAGGCCAGCATGGTGGCGACCACCGGATCGCCGGCCGGGAAATAAAGCTGGTTGAAGACGATGCCGGCGACCACGCCGTACAGAAAGAAGTCGTACCACTCGACCGTCGCTCCTATCAGCGAGGCGAATACCACCCGTTTTAGCAAAGCATCCTGTTGAGCCATTGTTCCTCTCCCTTTGTTGGTCGTTATTTTTACGCAGTTGTTGTTACGCGGCAGCGGCGTCCTGTCTGGCCGCGGCCAGGATCATGTCCGCGGCCTTTTCGGCGATCATCACCGCCGGCGCATGGGTGTTGCCCGACGTGATCGTCGGCATGATCGAGCAATCGACCACGCGCAGATTGGCGATACCGTGGACGCGCAGGCTGGCGTCCGTCACCGCCATCGCGTCCGTTCCCATCTTGCAGGTGCCGACGGGGTGGAAGATGGTCGCGCCGTTCTCGCGGGCATAATTGAGAATCTCGGCATCGGACCGCACTGCCGCGCCGGGCTTGTATTCGCTTTCGATGTAGGGCTTCAGCGCATCGGTCGCGGCAAGCCTGCGTGCATATTTGATCGCTTCAACCGCGCAGATACGATCGGTCTCGGCGGCGAGATAGTTGGGACGCATCGAGGGCGCCTCCATCGGATCGGCCGACTTGATCTCGACGACGCCGCGCGATTCCGGCCGCAACTGACAGACCGAGAAGGTGCAGCCCGACCAGTCGTGCGGCTTGCCGCCGGCCTGATCGGCCGACAGCGTGCCGAAATGGAATTGAATGTCCGGTGTTTTCGAGCCGGGCAGGATCTTGGTGAACAGACCGCCCTGGTTGATGCCGATGCCGAGCGGACCGTTGCCGGTGAGCAGCCATTTCAGGCCGATGCGGGCCTGACCGAACAGCGTGCGCAGATCGTCATTGGTGGTGACCGGCTTGGAGACCTTGAACATCAGGCGGAATTGCAGATGGTCCTGCAGGTTCTGGCCGACGCCGGGCAGATCGTGAACCACCTCGATGCCGTTACGGCGCAGCGTCTCGGCGGGGCCGATGCCGGAGAGTTGCAGCAGTTGCGGCGATTGCAGTGCACCGGCCGACAGGATCACCTCGCGTGCGGCGCGCACCACGCGCTCGACGCCGCCCTGCCGATAACGCACGCCGACCACCTTGCGGCCTTCGAACACGAGGCCGGTGGCGTGCGCGTCGGTCTCGACCTTGAGGTTGGCGCGATCGCGTACCGGCTTCAGATAGGCCGCGGCCGACGAGTTGCGCCAGCCGTTGCGGGTGAAGAGCTGAAAATAGCCGACGCCTTCCTGATTGCCGCTGTTGAAATCCCCGGTGCGCGGAACACCGAGCTCTTCGCCACCGCGGATGATGGCTTCCATCAGCTCGTGCTTTTCGCGGATGTCGGACATCCACAACGGGCCGTCGCCGCCATGCGTGGCGCTGGCGCCGCGGCTGTTGTGCTCGCACTTCTTGAAATACGGCAGCACGCTCTTCCAGTCCCAGCCGGCATTGCCGAGCTGGGCCCAGTGATCGTAGTCGTCGCTCTGGCCGCGAATGAAGATGAGACCGTTGATCGAGCTCGAACCGCCGAGGCCGCGACCGCGCGGCCAGTAGATCTGGCGGTTTTGCATGTTGGGTTCGGGATCGGTGTAGAAGCCCCAGTTGTAGGACTTGTGGAACATCGTCTTCCCATAACCGATGGGAATGTGGATCCAGATGTAATTGTCCCGCGGGCCTGCCTCGAGCAGCAGCACCTGGTGACGGCCATCCTCACTCAGACGATTGGCGACCACGCAGCCGGAAGAGCCGGCTCCCACCACAACGTAATCGAACTCCGACACGCCAGCCTCCCTAATTTTATTGTTGTCTCAATTAATGAGATGATTTATCTTGAAGGCTGAACCAGTATATGACATTTGTCAACTTAGAACTGAGCGTCGCCTACAAGTCCGGAGGAGCTTCATGTCGGTCCAAACCACCTCGGCAGTGTCTGAACGCGCTTTGCTGCTGCTTGAAATCATCGCCAAGGCGGACGAGCCGCCAACGCTGAACGAGCTCGTTACCCTGCTGCAATTGCCGAAGGCGACCACGCACCGCTTCATCGCACTACTGGAGAAACTCGGCTTCGCGCAGCGCACCTCGGACGGACGGCGCTATGAAATCGGCCCGCGCCTTGCCGCGCTCGCCACCGACGCCATGCGTCACTCGTTTCAATCGGCGCCGCGCCGCGCCATCCTTGCCGCGCTGGTCAACGAGGTCGGCGAGACCTGCAACATCACCATGCTCGACGGCACGCAGCTTGTTTATCTCGATCGCGTCGAGTCGGACTGGCCGCTGCAATACCGCCTCAAGACCGGATCGCACGTGCCGCTGCATTGCACGGCGAGCGGCAAGCTGTTTCTCGCGCTGGCACCGGCCACGCTGCGCCGGGCGCTGTTCGGAGCCGGACCGCTGGAGCGCCACACGCCGCGCACCATCACCTCGCCCGACGAACTGGAAATCGAGCTCGAGAAAATCCGCCGCACCCAGATCGGCATCGACAATGAGGAATTCATCGACGGCATGAGCGCCAGCGCGGTGCCGGTGCTGGATTCGAAAGGCAACATCTGCGCGACGGTCGCGGTGCACGGCCCGACCGAACGGCTGCCGCTGGCGCGCGCCATCGAACTCGCGCCCGCGCTGAAGAAGGCGGCGCTCGCGCTGGAGAATACTTTTTATCCGCCGAATACGGCCGTCTCGCTCAAGGCCGGCACGCACGCGACGACGGCCGCGGCGAACAAGGCGTGATCCGGCTCAGGCCGGACGCGCTACCCCGACATCATCGCCGGCCGCTCCTGTCGGAAGGCGGCCGGCGGACCTGCTTTTGATCGGCGGTCAGTCGATCGGACGCATCTTCAATTCGTCCTCGCTCGCCTTGACGAAGCCGAACCGCGCATAGGCCTCCTGCCCGTCGGACGAGCGCAAATAGGCCAGGAAGGATTCCGCCGCGGGCTTGTGCGGCGAGGCCTTTAACACGCCGATCACGTACGACACGTCCTTGCGCAGGCTGTCCTCATCCGGCAGCGCGACGGCCTCGATATTCGCACCCGCGCGCACCGCCTCGAGACCTTCGGTCTTCCAGACGATGCCGGCATCGGAGTCACCTGCCTTGATGCGGTCCGGCGTCTCGCGGTGATGGACCGCGGTGAACCAGTTGTTCGGCGTGGTCTGGCAATGCACGCATTCCTTGCCGGCGGAGATCTGCTGCCAGATGTTGTGACGCTCCAGCACCTTGCGGGCATAGAACTGCATGATGCCCTCGTTCACCGGGTTCGGCATCGAGGTGCGCACATCGGCACGCACGAGGTCCATGATGCCCGCGATCTTCTTCGGATTGCCCTTGGCCACCATGATCTGCAATTCGTTGTGCATGTAGATCATGTAGTCGTCCATCATCCCGCGCATCTTCAACGCCTTGAGATGTCCGAGATTGACCGAGGCATAGATATCGGGACGGCCGCGATAGTCCTTGCCGCCATAGGTCCAGCCGCCCGCCTCGATCGCCTTGAGCACGAGGCCCGGCGGCAGCGTGATCAACGCGACGCTCTTGCCGGCGTTCTTCTTCTGGAAGAGACCGATCACATCGTCCATCGCGAAGAACTGATTGCCCGCCACCCACAGGATGACATCGGCGCCCGGCATCTTCTCAAGGGCCGGCGCGCCTTTGGTGATGGTCCCGGTGGCGTCGTAGAATTTCAGATCGTTATCCTTGCCGGCAGGCACCGCGGCAAGCGCGGCGCCCTCCTGCGCCAACGCCGGAGCCGAAGCGATCGGGCTCGCCAGCAGCCATGCGGCAAAAGGCACGGCTAGGCATTTCAGGCATCGTGACCACAGCTTCGACATCGCTTCCTCCCTGGGATGGTGATGTTCGGTTTTGAAATTTGCGCACGCAGCGCCAGCAGGCAAGGACGCATCCGTCCGCCGCGAAACGCCAACCGCCCGGTCAGAAAAAGTTCGGGCGGCCCCTGGCCGCCCGATAGTCGCCCTGGGAGGTTAACCCTTCTTGCCGTCAGCCTTGAACTGCTTGAGGAAGGCGGTGAGATCCTTGATCTCCTGCTCGTTCTTGATGCCGGAGAACGACATCTTGGTGCCGGGAATCTTGCCCTTCGGATCCTTGATGTATTCGGCGAACACCGCTTCATCCCAAGTGATGCCGGAATTCTTGTTGGCGTCGGAATATTTGTAGCCCTCGACCGCGCCGGACTTGCGGCCGAACAGACCGTTCAACTCCGGACCGACGCTGTTTTTCGCGGTCTCGCCGACCTGATGGCAGGAACGGCATTTGTTGAACGATTTCTCACCTGCCGCGACATCCTGCGCATGAACCGCGCCGGTGAACGCAATCAGGGACAGGCCAGCCAGCAACGTACGAATCATCATCGGTTTCCACCTCGGTTGAAAGATTTCAATTGAACGCATCGACTTCGCGGATGCGAAGCAGCTGCTCGCGCAGCCGTTCGCTTCATCGCTCATGCTCGTAAACAACAGGTTGCCTACACGCGAGCCATCCGATCATCAATCCACTTTCGGACCGCTTTTCTCGTCCGGCGTCACGTCGACATTGGCCGCGCGGCCAAGCACCTTGGGAGCCTCGGCCTTGCAGTTCTTCATGCAGGGCTCCTTCTTCCAGAACGCCTTCTCCGACACCTCGCGGTCGTCGTCGAAGAAGTTGTCGGCGTTGGGCAGCTTGATGGTGGCGAGATTCTTCGCGTTGAGCTCGAAGTTCTCGTCCTTGATGACGTCGTTCATCATCAGGATGTAGGCCACCACCGCATACAACTCGTCATGCGACAGCGAGCGGGCGTTGCCGAACGGCATGGCGCGCTGGATGTAGTCGTACACGGTCGAGACATCCGGCCAGTACGAGCCGACCGTCTTGTCCGGCCGTTCGGCCTTCAGCGTGCCGAGACCGCCGGCCAGCACCGGCCAACGACCGACACCCTGACCGAACTCGCCATGGCAGGACGCGCACTGCGCCTGGAAGATTTCGTCTCCCTGCTTCGCGGTGCCCTTGCCGGGCGGCAGACCCTTGCCGTCGGGACGCACATCGGTGTCCCACGCCGCGACCTCCTCGGGGAGCGCAACACGGCCAACGCCAAGCTTGCCGGCAGACTTGCCCGCAGACTTGCCGGCGTCGTGCGCCGCGACCTTGTGCTGCGCCACGGACGGCGCGGCTGTGGCAGCGAACAACGCTGCGGCCGCGACCAGCGAAAGGCCGGCGAATTTAGCTGATTTCGACATTTTCGGCCTCCCCGTTCGAATGCACCAGCCAGGTCTGAATGCCGTTGTTGTGATAGATCGAGTTGACGCCGCGCACCTTGCGCAGTTCTGCCTTGGTCGGCTGCACGTAGCCGGTGGAATCCATCGCCCGCGACTGGATCATCAGTTCCTGACCGTTCCAGTCGAAATCGACGTAGAAACGCACCATCGACTTGTCGAGCACCGGCCCGTCGATGCGCGCGGTCTGCCAGTTGCGTCCGCCGTCCATCGAGACGTCAACGCGCTTGACTGTGCCGCGTCCCGACCAGGCCACGCCGGTCAGCACGTTGCGGCCCTTGTGCTTGAGCGGCGCCTGCGGCGAGGGATTGGTGACGACCGACTTCGCATCCATGATGAAGGTGAAGCGGCGCGCGCGGCCGTCGGCGAGCAGGTCGGTGTATTTCGAGGTCTCCTCGCGGGCCTGCCACGGCTCGTCGCCGACTTCGATGCGGCGCAGCCACTTGACCCACAGATTGCCTTCCCAGCCGGGGATCACCGCGCGCAGCGGATAACCCTGCTCGGGACGCAGCGCCTCGCCGTTCATGGCGAAGGCGATCAGCACGTCGTCGAGCCCCTTCGACAGCGGCAGCGAGCGGTTCATGCCCGAGGCGTCGCCGCCCTCCATCATCAGCCACTTGGCGTTCGGTTTCACGCCGGCCTCCTCCAACAGCAGCTTCAGCGGCACGCCGGTGTACATCACGTTGTGGATCATGCCGTGGGTGAACTGGCAGCCGTTGAGCTGCGCGCCGCGCCACTCCATGCCGGAATTCGCCGCGCATTCCAGGAAGTAGATCTTGTTCACGCGAGGCATCCGCTTGATGTCCTCCATGGTGAACACCAGCGGCTTCTCGACCAGACCATTGATCATCAGGCGATGATCGGCCGGATTGATCTCGGCGATGCCGCCATGATGGCGCTCGAAGCACACGCCGGACGGCGTGATGATGCCGTCGAGGTCATGTAACGGTGTGAAGTTGACGGACGATTGCGCGTCGGCGGTCAGCCACGGCACATCGCGGCGGACGACGTGCTTCTCGAACTTCGATGGCGATCCGTATGGATGCTTGTCGACGCCGTCGCCAAGATAACGCTGCCAGTCCTGCACTTCGGTGATCAGCGGATCGGGCTTCGGCGCCTCTCCCGCAATACCGGGCCGCGCGACGAGCGCGGCACCCGCACCTGCCAAACCTGCCGCCCGCAAAAAGCGTCGGCGGCTCAGGGCATCGGTAGACATATTCTCGGTCATGCCCGTCTCCTCCTTTTTTAGTTATCCCTATACGTGAATATGTTTCTCGCAATTCCGGCGCGAAAACGCGGGGGCTTACGCCCCCGTCACCTTCACGGCCGTGTTCGGTTCGATCTTGATGCCACCGCTCAGCTTGCCGATGTGCGCGGACACCACGTCCCAGATCGGCGGGCCTTGCGTGTTCTCGTTGATGCTGGCCCAGCCGGCGACGGTGTACTTCTTCGCGGCGTCGATCGGCTTGCCCGACTTCAGATGCGTCAGGTTGGAGATGCGCGATCCCATCGCCTTGCTGATGTCGATCGAATAGCCCATGCCGCCAATGCGCACCATGTCGCCGCCGCCCTGGAAATACGGATCGGGGTGGAAGATGTTGTCGGCGATGTCTTCCAGCACATCCTTGAGCTGCGCGCCGGTCATCTCGTTGCGATAGCAGTTCGGATAGGTGATCGCGGTCGCGTTGGTGACATCTTCCCAGGTGATCGCATCGCCCGGCACCAGCGTGCCGCCCCAGCGGAAGCCCGGCGACAGCGCAATCTCGACATCGCGTTCGACCAGCATCGCGTTGCAGATCAGGTCGTCGAAGGTGCCGTTGAAGTTGCCGCGACGATAGAGCAGCGAATCGGTGTGGCCGATCTTGCGCGCCAGATCCTTGGCGAACGGCGCCCTCACCTTCTCGATCAGCGCCGCCATCTCCGGGTCCGGCTTAATGGCGTCGGCGAACACCGGCATCAGCTTGTAGCGAACGCCGGTGACCTTCTTGTCCTTCACCTCGATATCGAGGCGCGACAGGAATTTTCCGTGCGAGCCGGTCGCCACCAGCACCGTGTCGCCGACCTTGATCAGGCCCGGCATCGCATCGTGGGTGTGCGCGGTCAGAATGACGTCGATACCCTTGACGCGGCTGGCGAGCTTGCGGTCGACGTCGAAGCCGTCATGCGACAGCAGCACGACGATATCGGCGCCCTCGGCGCGCGCCTCGTCGACCTGCTTCTGCATGTCCTCCTCGCGGATGCCAAACTCCCATTGCGGGAACATCCATCGCGGGTTGGCGATCGCGGTGCGCGGCAGGGCCTGACCGATCACGGCGACCTTGGCGCCACCACGCTCGAACATCTTGCGCGCCTCGAACACCGGCTCCTGCCATTCGGCGTCGCGGATGTTCTGCGCGAGAAACGCGAACGGCGCGACCTTCACCAGCTCCTTGACGCGATCGGCGCCGTAGGTGAACTCCCAGTGGCCGACCAGCGCGTCGAGCTTGAGCGCGCCCATGACATCGACCATGTCCTGCGCCTTGGTCTGCAGCGAGGTCCAGCTTCCCTGCCAGCTATCGCCGCCGTCGAGCAGCAGCACCTTGTCGTCGCCGCGCTCGGCGCGCACCGCGCGCACCAGCGTCGCGACACGGTCCATGCCGCCCATCTTGCCGTAGTTCTTCGCCAGCGCGACGAAGTCGTCGGCGGTCAGCGCGAACGCATCGGCGGAGCCGGCAGCGACGTTGAAATATTTGCGGAACGCTTCGTCCGTGAGATGCGGCGGCTTACCCTTGTCGTCGCCGACGCCGAGATTGACCGACGGCTCACGGAAATGCAGCGGCATAAGCTGCGCGTGGGTGTCGGCAATATAGAGGATCGTCACCGTGCCGAGCGGATCGAATTTGAGGATGTCGGCCTGGGTCAGGCGCTGCTGGGCCGCAACGCGCCCGAGTGATCCCAGCCCGCTGCCGAATGTCAGCGCGGACGCAGCCGCCGTCGCCTGCAGAAATTCCCGCCGTGAAATCATGAGTCAACCTTTCGCCTCCCGGCTGGAAGGCTAGCGTTCGGAGATACTGTCGGATCGAGGCCGCACGCGACTCTTCGTCGCGCGCGGCGAATGCTCAGGCGACGGTGAGCTTGTTCGTCGCCGTGTATTCCGAGCCGTCGTCATCCTTCCAGGAGAAGGTGAACTCGCCGCTCTTCGACGCCTTGTAGAAGAACGACTGATACGGGTTGGCGGAGATCGCCGGATGCCAGTCGGCTTCGAACACCGGCTTGCCATCGAAGGACGCGGTGAACTTGTTGATGATCTTGCGCGGCACGACCTTGCCGGACGAATCCTTGCGCTGACCCGATTCCATTTCGTGCGAAATGAGGGTCTTGATCTCGATGATTTCACCGGCCTTGGCCTGCGCGGGAACGCGAACGCGCGGTGTGGGTTTGGTCGCCATCTGAATTTCCTCGCCTGAATTGTTGTTGTCGTGTGGATTGTTCGATCAGCCGCCGCAGCCGCCGATCGTCACCTTCACGTTGGATTTCGTCGTATACAGACTGCCGTTCGACATCTCCGCGATGCAGACGATGTTCTGGGTCTGCGCAAGACGCATACGGGTCGAGGCCGACGCCTTGCCGCAAGCCGGCGTGAACTTGTAGCTGCAGACGCCCGGCATCGGATTGCCATCGGCAAAGATGTGGACGGCTTTGACGTAATCGGCGTCGGTCATCGGGCTTTCGATCTCGACGTTGACCGGAACGACCAGGCCGTTCTCCGCGATCTCGGGCACATCGAGCTTGATCTTGCCGCTCTCCAGCTTCTTGTCGCCGTAAAGCTTCTTGAGTTCAGCGGCGACCATCTGCTCGTCCGCCATCGCCATCTTCGGCGCAAGAAATGCCGCAAGTCCGGCTACGGCTGTCAGCGCCAGCGTCTCGCGGCGAGTCGTTTCAACAGGATTCAGAACCATTTGTCTCCTCCGATGGGACTTCTTTCACTCGTCCCTTAATAGTAACGCTTGACGATCCTCAACGAAATCTATCATGATCGAGACACATCATTATATTGTTTTTCTTGAATGTAAAGATGTCTGGAGTGAATCCAGGAAAACCCGCAAGGACTGCACAGACAGTCTTACGGACGGAGGAAGAGGAAAATGAGACAGACCGCAATCCGGTCGGCGATCGCCGTTGCCTTACTTTGCGTATCCAACAGCTTAGCCTATTCCCAGGACGCCAGTGAAAAGGAGATCGAACGCTACCGCGAGATGATTTCGGACCCGATGTCCAATCCCGGCTATCTCGCCGTGGATCGCGGCGAGGCCCTGTGGAAAGAAAAGCGCGGCACCAAGAATGTGTCACTCGAGGGCTGCGACCTCGGTCTCGGCGCCGGCAAGCTGGAGGGCGTGTATGCCCAGTTGCCGCGTTATTTCAAGGATGCCGACAAGGTCATGGACCTCGAGCAGCGTCTGCTCTGGTGCATGGACAAGCTCCAGGGGCTCGACACCAAGGACGTGATCGCACGTCGCTTTTCGGGTCCCGGCAAGGCTTCCGACATGGAAGACCTCGTCGCCTACATCGCCAACAAGTCGAATGGCATGAAGATCAAGGTCTCGCTCAGCCATCCGAAGGAAAAGGAAATGGCGGCGGTCGGTGAAGCGCTGTTCTTCCGCCGCGGCGGCGTCAACGACTTCTCCTGCGCCACCTGCCATGCCGAAGAAGGCAAGCGCATCCGCCTGCAGGGGCTGCCCGACCTGTCCAAGCCGGGCAAGCAGGCACAGGAAACCATGGGAACGTGGCCGACCTATCGTGTCTCCCAGGGCGCCCTGCGCACCATGCAGCACCGCCTCTATGACTGTTATCGCCAGCAGCGCTGGCCGATGCCGGGCTACGGCACCGAGGCGCTGACCGCGCTCACGGTCTATCTGAACAAGAACGCAGAAGGCGGCGTGATCAACGTTCCGTCGATCAAGCGCTAAGGGAGGGCGACATGACTCAATCGATCAGGATTTCCGCGCTCGCCCTCGCCGGCGCGCTGGCTCTCGCTCTGCCGTTCGCGGCGGGTGCGGCGCCGAAAGCCAAGACCGAAGCCGCACCGAAGCCCGTCGGCCCGGCGGTCGTTGACGCTTACGTCAAGGACACGTTCGGCAAGGCGCCGGAGGACTGGCAGCAGCGCATCGTTCCCGACGAGACGCTGAAGACTTGCAACGCGTATCACAACAACGTGCCGCCGAAGGAGGCCGACGCCATCATCAAGCGCGAGATGACCAAGGTGGTGTACCCCGCCGACGGCCAACTGCTCGGTGACTGGAAGTCGGGCAAGAAGATCGCCGACAACGGTCGCGGCGGCCAGTTCTCCGACAAGCCGGACACCGTGAGCGGCGGCAACTGCTACGCCTGCCACCAGCTCGACAAGGCCGAGGTGTCGTTCGGCACGCTGGGACCGAGCCTGACGAATTACGGCAAGGACCGCAAATTCGATCCGGAGGAAGCCAAGGCCACGTTCGCCAAGATCTACGACTCCCAGGCCTTCGTGGCATGCTCCAACATGCCGCGCTTCGGCACCAACAAGGTGCTGAGCGAGAAGCAGATCAAGGATCTGGTCGCGCTGCTGTTCGATCCGGAATCTCCGGTCAACAAATAACGAGGCTTGCGCCTGCGCACGATGGAGGATTGAAGCTATGCGACCGCGGAATCTGCTGACGATTTCAGCTCTCTGTCTCGCCGCATCCGTTTTGCCTGCTCGTGCGCAGGACAAGCTCGTTACCTACAAGGCTCTTAACGTCGAGCTCGCGCTCGACGCCGCCAAGGCGGCGCTCGCCGAGTGCGACAAGCGCGGCTACCAGGTCGCTGTCGCGGTGGTCGATCGCTTCGGCACGCCCCAGGTGATGCTGCGCGACCGCTTCGCCGGTCCGCACACGCCCCCCACCGCCACCGGCAAGGCGTGGACCGCCGCCTCCTTCCGCACCAGTACAACCGAACTCACCTCTCTAACCCAGCCGGGCTCGCCGCAGGCCGGCCTGCGCGATCTGCCGAACGTGGTGATGATCGGCGGCGGGGTGATGATCGAATCCGGCGGCTCGATGCTGGGCGCGATCGGCGTGTCCGGCGCGCCGGGCGGGGCCGAGGACGAAGCCTGCGCGAAAGCCGGCATCGCCGCGATCCTCGACAAGCTCGATTTCTAGAGCGCGATAAAATAACGCGCGCTCAGTTCATCGTCATTGCGAGCGAAGCAATCCAGTACGCCCATGAAAGGGCCGGATTGCTGCATCGGCTTCGCCTCCTCGCAATGGCGGCGTCTTAACTTCTCTTGTCAGACCCGCTTCTTCAGCCATTCCTCGAACGGCGCGCGCTCGTATCCCTTCTCGCGCACATACTGGAACATGGCGAGGAATTCCGGCGGCTCCAGCAGGCCGGGCAATCGCGCGACTTCCCGCGACTGCAGGCTGCGCTCGGCAAGCCCGTCCGTCTTCTCCGGAAAGAACTGCACGGTGGGCGTGAAGCGGATTCCGCTCGCCTCGGCAAACGCCTTCTCGCTGCGTTTGCGGCCGTCGAAGTCGGTCACCTCCCGCGCGCCGAACAGATTGAGATGCACGATCTCGAAATTGTCGCGGATATAGGATTCGATCTTAGGGTCGATCAGATACACCTCATGCATCCGCTTGCAGTACGGACAGCCCTTCTGTCCCCACATCACCGCGAAGCGCTTGCCCTTGGCGGTTGCGGCAGCCAGGTCCTCTGACAGCTCAAGGAAGCTGTCGACATACCAATCCATCTGATAGAGGCCGTCCTCGCCGAGCCTGGCCCTGGCGAGCGACGGCGTGGCGCGCAAAGCGAGCGCACCGCCGCCAAGCACGGCGAGCGCCTGTCGCCGTGTCATCCTATCCGCGCTCATCGTACAGCATCCTCCCGGCATGGACCGAAGGTCCACACTTTACCCGATCGTGCCGATCGCCGGGAATGTTTCCAAGAGCCAGCCGGAAATCACCTGCATGCTGCCGGTCAGGAACAGCACGCCGGTGATGACCAGCGCCGAACCGATCACCTTCTCGACCAGCTCCATCCTGCTGCGCAGCCGCCCCATCAGACGCATGAACTGGTTGGAGAACAGCGAAGCCAGCATGAACGGGATGCCGATGCCGAGCGCGTAGGCGCCGAGCAACAGCGCGCCCTTTCCGGCCGAGCCATCCGCCCCCGCCACCATCAGGATCGCGGCGAGCACCGGACCGACGCAGGGGGTCCAGCCGAACGCGAAGGCAAGACCGACGATGTAGGCGCCGAGAAAACCGGCCGGCTTGCGTGCGGTCTGAAACCGCGCCTCGCGAAACAGCAGCCCGATCCGGAAAACACCGAGGAAATGCAGCCCGAGAATGATGATCACGACACCCGCGATCATCCCCAGCGTCTCGAAATGGGCGGTAATGACCTTGCCGAGCAGCGAGGCCGAAGCCCCCAGCCCCACGAAAACCGTCCCGAATCCAAGGACAAAGGCAAAGGACAGCGCCACCACGTGCCAGTTCGGCTGCCACAGCCGCCGCTCGGTCTGGGTCAGGTCATCGAGGCTGATTCCGGCCAGGAAGCAGAGGTAAGGTGGCACCAGCGGCAATACACAGGGTGAAAGAAATGATAGCAGCCCCGCCCCCAGCGCGCCTGCCAACGAAAGTGATCCGACCATGGCATTCCATTTGAAGAAACATGCGAATTCGTGTATGTGTATCACATGTTTATAAAATCGATCATCAAAATCGCGTTGGTCGTGGCGACATGGAACGTCGCCGCGGCGTTGCCGGCGCGCGCGTCCGAACTGATCATGTTCGAACAGGCCGGCTGCACGTATTGCCAGCGATGGGATCGGGAAGTCGGCTCGCTCTACGAGAAGACCGCGGAAGCGCACATGCTGCCGCTGCGCCGGCTGCATATTCGCGAACAGAGTCAGGCGGGTATCGCCCTCACCGCACCTGTTCGCTACACGCCGACCTTCGTGATCGTCGACAACGGCCGCGAAGTCGGCCGCATCACCGGCTACATCAATGACGACGCGTTTTGGGGGCTTCTCGGCACTTACGTCACCAAGATCGCTCCGGAGTTTCAGCGTTCCAAACTGGAACGCTCCAGCAAAATCTGACCCGTCACCAATTCATGATAACGAACATGAGCGCTATACTCTCCTCGGATCTTGAACACGAACTGCGCGATGGCGCGGAATACTCGCCCGAGCTTGATCAGCTCATGCGCAAGGCGCGCAAGGCGAGCAATTTCCTCAAGGCGCTGTCGCACGAGAATCGACTGCTGCTGCTTTGCCTGCTGGCGGAGCGCGAGCGCTCCGTCACCGAGCTCGAAAACATTCTCTCGCTGCGCCAGTCCGCGGTCTCCCAGCAACTGGCGCGACTGCGTTACGACGGCATGGTCGATACGCGCCGCGACGGCAAGGCGATCTATTACAGTCTGGCCAACGACGACGTGCGAAGCATGATCTCGGTGGTCTACGATATTTTCTGCGCCCCCGTGCGAGGCGAGAACAACAAATAAGCCTGCCCTCCGGCAGGCGGACCTTGCGCCGTTTGAAGAAGCGAAGCGCGGGGCCAAAACGGGAGGAGCTGATCCTTGCAGAACATGTCTGCGTGGATGCCGGCTTTGTGCGGTCTGTTGATCGGAGCCGTTGCCGGATTTGCCGTGCGCCGCGCGCGGCTTTGCACGTTCGGCGCGATCGAGGATGCGCTGATGGGCGGCGATGGCCGGCGCATGAAGATTTTCGGCCTGGCCCTCGGTATCGCGATCCTCGGCACCCAGGGACTCGTTCTCGGCGGCATCCTGCGTCCTGAAGACACGACCTTCGCGCCTCCCGCATTGTCGTTGATATCCATCATGCTCGGCGGCGTGATGTTCGGCGTCGGCATGGCGATGGTCGGCACTTGCGGATTCGGCTCGCTGATCCGGCTCGGCGGCGGCGATCTGCGCAGCCTGATCGTCGTGCTGGTGCTCGGCGCATGCGCCTATGCTGCGCTGCGCGGAATCTTCGCGGACTTTCGCATCATCTTCCTGGAGAAACTCGCGCTGCCGATGCCGGGCGACCTGCCCGCCGACATCGCCTCGCTGTCATCGCTCGCTGCGGGCATCGATCTGCGCGCTTTGATCGCGGTCCTTGCCGGCGTCAGTCTGTGCTGGCTCGCCCTCGCCGACACCCGGCTGTGGCGCGCGCGGCGCCTGCTCACGGCGGGCGTTCTGCTCGGATTCGCCGTCATCGCCGGATGGCTTGCCACCTCTCTGCTCGGCGACGACTTCTCCGCGCCGGCGCGACCGCAAAGCCTCACTTTCGTCTCCACCATCGGCAAGGCGTTCTATGCCGGGCTGCTCAATGTCGGCGGCTTCAACGATTTCGGCGTCGGCAGCGTGTTCGGCGTCATCATCGGCTCGTGCCTCGCGGCATGGTACGCCGACGAATTGCAATGGGAAGCGTTCGACGACGATCGCGAGATGCGCCGCCATCTTGCCGGCGGAGCGTTGATGGGCGTCGGCGGCATTCTCGCGGGCGGCTGCACCATCGGTCAGGGCATCAGCGCCGGATCGATGCTGGCGCTGTCATGGCCGTTCGCGGTCGGCGGCATGGTGCTCGGCGCGCGGCTCGGCATCACCATGCTGGTCGACGGCTCGCCGCGCGACATGATGCAGCGCGGCTGGTCGCATTTGACCAGTCGGATCTGGATTTCCAAGTAAGACGGAAAGTCGTCGGGCGCGCGTGGACCGCGTCCGGCCCTTGCATCGACAGATTCTGCATCGATCGAGGGCGATGGCTCCGCACCGTCCGGTACGAAGCCATCGCGGAATCGTCACGGCCGCAGATAGGCCCAGCCCTTCTCCTGCAACTCGATCAACTGCACGGCGCCCGAGGGAACGATGGTTGCCTCAGGCACGACGCTGACGGGCTTGCCTTCGCGCTTTTCCATGCCCTCCTTGGTGTTGCCGCAGGCCAGGAACTTGATCTTGGAGGGGAAGCTCGCATCGGCGATCTGCTTGATGCGCTCGCGGACCGGCGAGGTATCGGCGCGCAGCATGTGAAGGCCGGGTCCGTAGGTCACCACCTCGACCTCGACATCCTCATTGCGCGCCTTGTACTCGTTGATGATGTTGGTCGCGTTGTTGAGCGCGAGATTCATCACCGCCGGATCGTTCTGGTCGACCTGAATGGCAACCCGGTGCGACTTGCCGTCTGCCGCAAATCCGGGCGCTGCGGCCGTCGCAAGCAACACACTTGCCGCAATGGCACTGGTCAAGAAACGCATATTAAAGTCTCCTCCCTCTGGTTTGACTCTACGGTCTAACGATTGTGTATCCGCTCTCGGCCAGCGTCAGCAGCCGCTCGACGCCCGCTTCGATCTCGATGGCATGCGGATTGATCCTGGGCCGCCTGCCGGTCTCGCGCTCGATGGTGTCGAGCGTGTTACCGCAGACGTCGAACCGCACGCCCTGCGTCACCAGGCTGTCCACCAGGGCGCGATACTGGTTTTCCTCACGCAACAGATCGATGCCCGGCCCGAACGCCACCACATTGATGGCGATCTTGTCGGTTCCGTAGAACTTCAGAAGATTGCTGGCGACGCTGAGAACGAGCCGCTCCTTCTTCGGATCCGAATCGGAGAGCTGCAACGCAAGAAAATGCTCGGCGAACGGCTTGTCGCTTTCAGGCTTGCGATGGGATGGTCCGGTTTGTGCCCGAACCATGCCGGGAGCGGCTTGCCCCACGGCCGCAAGGCAGAAAAACAGCAGCAGATCGCGTCGCTTCATGAACACAGGCCTCCTCCGGCCAGACGCGGCCGGGGGACGACACTAGCGCGGCGAATGCAGAACGCCAGAGCGCAAACAGTACGAAATGAATCTCTTACCGCATCGCGAAGGCAGGCACGCGGGCGAAGCCGCGAATGCCGAAGGCGGCGCCAAGCACGATGCCGACAGCGGCAATCAGCGAGGGCAGCGCCAGCGTCGACAGGCCGGTCAGGCCCTGACCGATCGAGCAGCCATAGGCCATCGCGCCGCCGCTGCCCATCAGCGCCGCGCCCGAGATCGAGCGGACCATATGGTTCGGCGAGGTGTAGCCTTCGAGACGGAAGCGGCCGGTCAGCGCCGCCGTCAGCAGGCTGCCGGTGAGGACGCCGGCCACCAGCGCGATGCCGAAGTTCAGCGACATGCCGGTCGAGAGCATGGTGTATTGCAGCGAGTCGGCGATCGGCGAGATGAAGGTCAGCGAGGTCACCGGGATCGGATTGAACTCGTCGGCGCCGAACCAGCCGGTGGCGAGCCAGCCGGCGGTGATCAGCAGGCCGACCGTGATGCCGGCGGCGATCTGGCCGCGAGCGCGGCGGAACTTCTGATCCGAAAACGCGAAGATGAAGAGCGCGCCGCTCGCGATCAGCGCGACCGCGATCCGCGCCACCGTGGCGTCGATGCCGAGCGTGGTCAGCAGCGCCGGAGCGGAAATGGCCGCCGGCGTGGTCTGGGTCAGGTTCAGGAAAGCAAGACGCGCCGGCGCGATCAGGCCCTTCAGCGTCATCTGCGCCGCGACGCCGATAATCGTGATCACCACCAGCGAACGCAGATTGCCGCGACCGAGCAGTACCAGAGCGCGCGAGGCGCAGCCGTTCGACAGCACCATGCCGATGCCGAACAGCAGGCCGCCGATGAAGATCAGCGGCGCAGAGAACGAGGGTTGCAGGTAGAGCGACTTGCCGAGATCGACGAGGCCGACGCCCGCCACGAACTGTGCGCCCAGAATCGCGACACCGAGCGCCACCGCATAGCTGCGCAGCTTGCGGCCGTCATCCGCGGTCCACCAATCGCGCAGGCTGCTCATCAGACAGAAACCGCTGAGCAGACCCACGACACCGAAGGTGAGGCCAATCGCGAAGCCGGCAACCACCGCAAGATCGATCATGACGGACAGTCCTTCGCCGCTTCCGCGGCTTTTTTGGAAAGGGAACAGCGTCTATCTAATCGGGCTGGCGGCGACGGTCCATAAGTCATTGAAATTAAGTAGGAAGTTGCAATCCACTCACGTAAAAGGGAGAAATATCCTCCCATGAAAGAGCTTTGTCGCAGATTATTCTCCGCCCTTTTCAGGCGGTGAGGCTGCTTGCCGTCCCGCCCGCGGACTCGGGCACCAAAGCCCTATCGGCGGGCGTCCCTCCGCTCCTCGATTTCGGCAGAGCCCTGTGCGGACCGCGCGATGCTCAAAGCAGTCAGATCGTGTAAAACGCGGCGTCGTCACGCGGCCGCGTCACATCGCTGCAATGATCCGGCGCTACTCTCTTTTGATCCGAGGATGTCATGGACTACGTCAATTTCGGCAACACCGGCCTCAAGGTTTCCCGTCTCTGGCTCGGCTGCATGACCTACGGCGTGCCGGAGCGCGGCAACCATCCCTGGACGCTGCCGGAAGACGCCAGCCGTCCGCTGATCAAGCAGGCCGTCGAAGCCGGCATCAATGTGTTCGACACCGCCAACGCCTATTCCGACGGCACCTCGGAGGAAATCATCGGCCGCGCGCTGTGCGATTTCACCAAGCGTGACGACATCGTGATCGCCAGCAAGGTCTACATGCGGATGCGGCCCGGCCCCAACGGCGCCGGCCTGTCGCGCAAGGCGATCTTCAACGAGATCGACAACAGCCTGCGCCGGCTCGGCACCGACTATCTCGATCTCTACCAGATCCATCGCTGGGATTATGAGACGCCGATCGAGGAAACGCTCGAAGCACTGCACGACATCGTAAAAGCCGGCAAGGTTCGCTACATCGGCGCGTCGTCGATGTACGCCTGGCAGTTCGCCAAGGCGATCTATACCTCGCGGCTGAATGGCTGGACGGAATTCTCCAGCATGCAGAACCATCTCAATCTGCTCCACCGCGAGGAGGAGCGCGAGATGCTGCCATTCTGCCTCGACCAGAACATCGCCGTGGTGCCGTGGAGCCCGCTGGCGCGCGGACGCCTGACCCGCCCGTGGGACGAGATCAGCGAGCGGCAGAAGACCGATGCGTTCGGCAAGACGCTCTATCAGCAGACGGCGGACTCCGACCGCCGCGTGGTCGAGGAAGTCTTCCGTATCGCCAAGGCGCGCGGCGTGCCGCCGGCCCAGGTGGCGCTCGCCTGGGTGGTGCAGAAACCCGGCGTCACCGCGCCGATCATCGGCGCATCGAAGCCGAACCATCTGCCGGATGCGCTCGCCGCGCTGTCACTCAATTTAACAAACGAGGAAATCGCCGCGCTGGAAGCGCCCTACGTGCCACATCCGGTACAGGGCCACGACTGACGCACGCTTCTTCGCAACTGCGATACGCAATGGCTCCTTTGCGATGCGATGCCACATGGCGCCGCATCGTGTCATCGCGCATCCTGCGGAACGCTTGAATGCGAACTTGATCTGATCCACAAAGGCGCGGCCTTTAGCCCCGAGGGCTGCGTGCTCCCCGTTACTGCGATCGGCAGAACGCGGATCGAGCGCAAAACCATCGGGCGCGAAGGCGACTATCGTCAGATCCAGCGACACGGCCGGACTTCATGCATCGGGCGTGCGCGGAGGGACAATGTGAAATCCAAAGCACCTGTGAAGCGTCAACCCACACCCCGAAAAACGGGTTACGTCCCCCTCACCGATCGCGCCTATCGCGAACTTGAGGAGATGATCGTGACGCTTCGACTGCTTCCCGGCGCACTTCTTTCCGAACACGCGCTGGCGCAGCGACTGAAGATCGGCCGCACCCCCATTCGCGAAGCGCTGCAGCGCCTCGCGCGCGAAGGTCTCGTCGTCATCATGCCGCGACGGGGCATCAGGGTTTCCGACATCGATCTCGACATGCAGTTGCGGCTGATCGAAGTACGGCGCGAAATCGAGAGGCTGATGGCGCGGCTGGCGGCCGAGCGCGCCAATGACGAGGAGCGCCGCGAGTTCATCGCTATCGCCGACGAAATGCTGAAGGTGGGAGCGAGCGACAACGACATCGCGTTCTACCGGCTCGATCAGCGTTTCAACAACCTCGTCGCCACCGCGGCCCGCAACGAATTCGCACGGCGTTCGATCGGCCTGATGAGCGCGGTGGCACGGCGGTTCTGGTTCCGCTACTGCGAGCGGGCAACCCATCTCGCAACCACGGCGAAACTTCATGCCGCGATCGCTCAGGCCATCGCCGCGGGAAAGCCCGGAAACGCCGCCGCCGCATCCGACACGCTGATGAACTATATCGAAGATTTCACGCGCAAATCACTCGCCGGCTGATCGGCCCTTGTCGTCGTAGATCGAGAGCGGCAGCAGGTTTTCGTCGCCATCGAGCGCGCGGCCCTCGAGCTCCCTGACGAGCGCGCAGCCAAGGCTGTTACTGATGAAGGCGGCATCGGCGCGCATCAACTCGGTCTCCGCAATCGAACGCTCCGTGACATCGAGCACGCGGACAATCTTCGCGCGCGCGATCCCCGGCAATATGCCATCGGCGATCCGCGGCGTGATCCAGCGGCCGTCGATCCGCGCGAACACGTTGCCGACCGTCGCGCAGGCGAGATCGCCACGGATGTTCAGCATCAACGCGTCGCTCGCGCCTTTGCCAATGGCCTCTCGCCGTGCCAAGATGTTGTCGCCGTAGTTCAGCGATTTGAGACACGACAGCGGGGAATGTTCGTTGCGGCGCGTCGCGCGGCAGATGATCACCCGCTGCGGCGGCGTTTTTCCGGCCGCCGCAACCGTGATCAGACAAGTCGGCTCCCCCGGCGCATCACCGCTCCACAGCCCGCGTTGCGCGGTGGGCCCGCGCGTCAGCGTCAGCCGGATCGCGCTTTCCGGCGACGGCTGATCATGCAGCAGTCCGATCATGGCATCCTTCAGCACCTCGTCGTTATAAGGAATGGCGAGGCCCAGCATCTGCGCGCCCTCGCGCAGGCGCGCCATGTGCTCCGCGAACCACAACACTTCGTTGCCAACCGCCTTGAGCGTCTCGAACAGCCCGTCGGCCAGCGTGAAGCCGCGATCGGAAATCGCGATGCGGACGTCATCCGCCGCGAGAAAGCGGCCGTTGCACCAGACCTGCGTCATCAGACGTGCTGCCTTTCCTCGACCTCACCGCGCGTCATGCCCTCGCCCTCGTCGATCCGGTAATGCGCATCATCGAACTCGCCGAACAGCGCAGTGACGATGGCACGGATCGAGGCCTGCGCTTTCAGCAGCATCTCGTCATATTCACCCTGCGGCGTCGAGTCGGCCACCACGCCCCCGCCGACGCCGATAGTAAATGTCTTATCTACCGCAACGATGGCGCGAATGACGATCGACAGATCGGCCGCGCCGTCAAGACCGATCCAGCCCAGCGCGCCGGAATAGATGCCGCGCGGCCGCCGCTCGAGTTCGTCGATGATCTCCATGGTACGATGCTTCGGCGCACCGGTCATCGAGCCGCCGGGAAACGTATCGCGCAGCAATCCGGCGACGGACCTTCCCGCTTTCAGCGTGCCGCGCACCGTGCTGACCATCTGATGCACGGTGCGATAGGTCTCGACATCCCACAGTTTCGGCACCGTCACGCTGCCCGGAACGCAACTGCGCGACAGATCGTTGCGCAGCAGATCGACGATCATCGCGTTCTCGGCGCGATCCTTGCGGCTTTGCCGCAGATGGTCGACCAGCACACGATCGCACGCGGCATCCGGATCGCGCCGGATCGTGCCCTTGATCGGCTTCGTCTCGACATGCCCATCGGCGCCCACCGCCAGAAAACGCTCGGGCGATGCGCTGAGCACCGCGCCGCCCGGCCATTGCAGAAACGCCGCATAGGGCGCGGGGTTGATGCGGCGCAGGGTGCGATAGACCGTCAACGGATCCAGCTCGGCGAAGCATGACAGTTCGTTGGTGAGGCACACCTGATAGCTCTCGCCCTGCCCGATCAGATCGAGGCAGCGCCGCACATCGGCGAGATACTGCTGTCGGCCGCGGTCGAGCCGGAATGTCAGCGGCGCGGACGGTAAAGCCGCAGACGCCGCCGGCAGCAATGCGAGATTTTCAAGCCGCGCCTGCGTCGCCGCCAGCCAGTGTTCGGCGCGCTCGACCTCGTCGGCATCGTCGATGGCGCAGAGATAGGTCTTGCCTGCGAGATGGTCGATGGCGATGAAACGATCGGCGTCGATCAGCAGCGCGTCCGGCGTTGCCGCCTGCCGCGCTGCCGGCGAGCCGCAATCGTTGCGCAGCTCATAACCGAACCAGCCGATCTTTCCGCCGGTGAACGGACACGGCGGCGCGGATTGCGGACGAAACGGCTTCTCTCTTTCCAGAAAATCAAACAGAGAAATTTTCTCGACGCGAGTGTCCCTCGCATCCGCGATCGTCAGCGACCGGCTGCGACATTGATATTGCAGGACCGCAGCCTGCGGCCCCGAGGCATCGCCGAGATACGACCAGCGCGACAGCGCCGGATCGACCATGCTGCTGTCGAGCCAGAACGCATGAGGCGAATCTTTATAAAGAGTGCAGAACGCCGCCTCGGCATCGATCGCGCGCGGTAGTTCGCGCCAGAACGCCTTGCGTGTCTCCGACACCGGCGTTTGCGCCCTTGCAGGCGCTTGCGAAGAGACGGACGAAAACGTCGTCCCCCTCGCCTTGCGCGACAGGTCGCGAAAGTTCTGCAACAAAACATGGCCGTCTTCGGTCAGGATCGACTCGGGATGAAACTGCACGCCCCATTGCGACCGACTGCGGCGGGCCAGCGCCATCACGAGACCGTCCTCGGTCCAGGCAATCTCCTCCAGATCGTCCGGCAGCGGCCGCCCGACAATGAAAGAGTGATAACGTGCGGCGGCGAACGGCGACGCCATTCCAGCGAACAACGGATGGCCTTTGTGCATGATGAGAGAGCTGCGCCCATGCACCAAGGACGGCGCGTTGATCAATTCGGCCCCCGCCGCCATCGCGATGCCCTGATGGCCAAGACAGACGCCGAGCAGCGGCACATTCGCCCTCTTGATGGCGTCGCGGCACAGGCCGAAATCGGCCGCCCGGTCCGGCCGTCCCGGTCCGGGCGAAATCACGATGTTGTCGAACCGCCGCGCCGACAATTCATCCCACGTCATCTCGTCGTTGAACACGACAAGCGGCTCCTCCTGATTGATCTGTCCAATCAGGTGAACGAGATTGTGGGTGAATGAATCGTAGTTGTCGATTACGAGGGTCTTCATCGTCGCGCACCGTACAGGCTGGCCGCCCGTTCGACAAACGCCGGATCGCCCCCAGCCGGCCTACTCCCAGCTCAGCGCGCCCCCGTTCTGATACTCGATGACGCGGGTCTCGAAGAAGTTCTTCTCCTTCTTCAGGTCCATCACCTCGGACATCCAGGGGAACGGATTGTCCGCCTCCTCGAACACCGGCGGTAGACCGATCTGGGCGCAGCGGCGGTTGGCGATGAAATGCATATATTGCTCGCACAGCCCGGCGTTCAAGCCGAGAAAGCCACGCGGCATGGTGTCCCGTCCATAGGAGGCCTCCAGTTCGGCGGCCTCGCGGATCATACCCCGCACCTCGTTCTGAAAATCCCGCGTCCACAGATGGGGATTCTCGATCTTGATCTGGTTGATGACGTCGATGCCGAAATTAAGGTGAATCGACTCGTCGCGCAGGATGTACTGATACTGCTCGGCGATGCCGACCATCTTGTTGCGGCGGCCGAGCGAGAGGATCTGCGCGAAACCCGTGTAGAACCACATGCCCTCGAACACGACATAGAACGCGACGAGGTCGCGCAGGAATGCCTGATCGGCTTCCAGCGTGCCGGTCTTAAAGTCCGGATTGTCGAGGTTCTGGGTGTGCTTGAGTGCCCACGCCGCCTTGTCGGTGATCGACGGCACCTCGCGATACATGTTGAACAGCTCGCCCTCATCGAGACCGAGGCTTTCGACGATATACTGGAAGGTGTGGGTATGCACCGCCTCCTCGAACGCCTGACGCAGCAGATACTGCCGGCATTCCGGATTGGTGAGATGACGATAGATCGCCAGCACGATGTTGTTGGCGACGAGGCTTTCCGACGCGGCGAAGAAACCGAGATTGCGCTTGATAGCGCGGCGCTCGTCGTCGGTCAGGCCGTCTCGCGATTTCCACAGCGCGATATCGGCCTGCATCGAGACTTCGGTCGGCATCCAGTGGTTGTTGCAGCCGGAGAGATATTTCTCCCACGCCCATTTGTATTTCAGCGGCAGCAGCTGATTGACGTCGGCGCGGCAGTTGATCATCGCCTTGTCGTCCACCGAAACGCGGGCGCCGCCGCGCTCGATCTCGCCAAGGCCGGTCTGTTCGGTCGAGGACGCAGGAGCCGCGCTGAAAATCGTCGCAGGCGATGGCTTGGCGGAGGCGGATGTATCGGACCAGTCGAGCATAGCTTTTTCCTTCAAATTCAATTTGCGTTTGCCGTCATTGCGAGGAGGCGAAGCCGACGAAGCAATCCAATCCTGAACTCAACCCTCATCCTGAGGAGCGCATAGCGCGTCTCGAAGGATGAGGCCTCATGGTTCGAGACGTCGCTTTGCTCCTCCTCACCATGAGGAACTGGATTACTTCGTTTCGCTCGCAATGACGGCGGGGCGGAGGCGTCATTGACACGCCTCGCAGTCGGGGTTGTCGATCGAGCAGGCCTGCTTGCCCGACAGATCGGGCGCCGACGACAGCGCGGCGGGCACGATGATCGGCGCGTGTGCGGCGGCACTCGTCACCGACGACACCGCGTTGAGCTTGCCGTCCGTGCCTTTCAGCGTCGATTTCTCGACATGCGTGGCGCTGCGCGAGCGCAGATAGTACGTGGTCTTCAGACCCCGCTGCCAGGCAAGGCGATATAGCGCGTCGAGCTTCTTGCCCGAGGGATTGGCGATATAGAGATTGAGCGACTGCGCCTGATCGATCCACTTCTGACGCCGCGCCGCCGCCTCGATCAGCCATGCGGTGTCGATCTCGAACGCGGTGGCATAAAGCGCCTTGAGGTCGTCCGGCACGCGGTCGATGGACCCCAGGCTGCCGTCAAAATATTTCAGGTCGGAGACCATCACCTCGTCCCACAGCCCGCGCGCTTTCAGGTCGCGCACCAGATATTCGTTCACCACCGTGAAGTCGCCCGACATGTTCGATTTGACGTAGAGGGTCTGGTAGGCCGGCTCGATCGATTGCGCGACACCGCAGATGTTGGAAATCGTCGCGGTCGGCGCGATCGCCATCACGTTGGAGTTGCGCATACCGGTCGTGACCACGCGCTGGCGCAGGCTGTCCCAGTCCAGCGTGGAGGAGCGATCGAGTTTCAGTTCGCCCCGCGCCTCTTCCAGAATGGCGATGGAGTCGAGCGGCAGAATGCCCTTGCTCCACAGCGAGCCGGCGAAAGACGGGTAGACGCCGCGCTCGGTGGCGAGATCGACCGAGGCCGAGATCGCGTAATACGAGATCGTCTCCATGCTGGTGTCGGCGAAGGCCACCGCATCATCCGATGCAATTGGAATCCGCAACGCATGCAGCGCATCCTGAAAGCCCATCAGGCCGAGGCCGACCGGCCGGTGCTTGAGATTGGAACGTCGCGCCTCCGGAATGGTGTAGAAATTGATATCGATGACGTTGTCGAGCATCCGCATCGCGGTCGTGACCGTGCGCTGCAGACATGCAGTGTCGAGCCCGTTCGCGCCGATATGACGCGGCAGGTTGATCGAGCCAAGATTGCACACCGCCACCTCGTCGTCGGAGGTGTTGAGGGTAATCTCGGTGCACAGATTCGAGGAGTGGATCACGCCGACATGCTGCTGCGGCGAGCGCAGGTTGCACGGATCCTTGAAGGTGATCCAGGGATGGCCGGTCTCAAACAGCATGGTCAGCATGCGCCGCCACAGATCGGTGGCGCGGATGCGCTTGAACACCCGCATCTCGCCGCGCGTGGCCTTCTCTTCATAGAAAGCATATCGCTCGGCGAACGCCTTGCCATAGAGGTCGTGCAGGTCCGGCGTCTCGTCGGGCGAGAACAGCGTCCACTCGCCATCGGCCTCGACGCGCTGCATGAACAGGTCCGGCACCCAGTTGGCGGTGTTCATGTCGTGGGTGCGGCGGCGGTCGTCGCCGGTGTTCTTGCGCAGATCGAGGAATTCCTCGATGTCGATGTGCCATGTTTCAAGATAAGCGCAGACCGCGCCCTTGCGCTTGCCACCCTGATTGACCGCGATGGCGGTGTCGTTCGCAACTTTCAGGAACGGCACCACGCCCTGGCTCTCGCCATTGGTGCCCTTGATGTGCGCGCCGAGGCCGCGCACTCGCGTCCAGTCGTTGCCGAGACCGCCGGAATATTTCGCCAGCAGTGCATTGTCCTTGACCGACTTGAAGATGCCGTCGAGATCGTCCGCCACCGTGGTCAGGAAGCAGCTTGAGAGCTGCGGGCGCAGCGTGCCGGAATTGAACAGCGTCGGGGTCGAGGCCATGAAGTCGAACGACGACAAGAGGTCGTAGAATTCGATGGCGCGCGCCTCGCGGTCGATCTCGCGGATCGCAAGGCCCATGGCGACGCGCATGAAGAACGCCTGCGGCAGTTCGATGCGCTTGCCGCCTTCATGCAGGAAATAGCGGTCGTACAGCGTCTGCAAGCCGAGGAACTGGAACGACAGATCGCGCTCCGGCCTCAAGGCGGCGGCGATCCGCGAAAGATCGAAACGGCCAAGCTCCGGATCGAGCAGTCCCGCCTTTATGCCGGTCTTCACATAGGCCGGGAAATATTCGGAATAGCGCTCGGCCATATCGGCCTGCGAGGCCTGCACCGGCGCACCGTGGACAAACGACAGCACCTCGTTGCGCAATTTATCCAGCAGCAGGCGCGCGCTGACATAGGCGTAGTTCGGCTCCTGCTCCACCAGCGTGCGCGAGGCCATGATCGAGGCCAGCGCCAGCTCGTCCTGGCTGATGCCGTCATAAAGATTGCGCCGCGTCTCCGCGAGCACCGGTGCGGCATCGGCGCCTTCAAGGCCGGCGCAGGCCTCCTCGATGATCAGCGCCAGGCGCTTGTGATCGAGCGGCACCCGCGTGCCATCGGCGAGCGTGACACGAAGCGCGGGCTCGGCCGCCGCGGGCTGCGCCGCTTCCTGATCGGCTCGGCTGCGCGCGCGCTCCTCGCGATAGAGCACATAGGCGCGCGCCACCTTGTGGTGCTCGCTGCGCATCAGCGCAAGTTCGACCTGGTCCTGCACGTCCTCGATATGGAAGGTGCGCCCCTCCCCAAAACGGCGGGTCAGCGCGCCGACAACCTCCGCCGTCAATTGCTCGACGATCTCGTGCACACGCCGCGAGGCCGCCGCGGTGTTGCCCTCCACCGCGAGGAACGCCTTGGTCATCGCCAGCGAAATCTTGCTCGGGTCGAACGGCGACACCGTGCCGTTGCGGCGGATGATCTGGAACGGCGGTTCGCTCGTCGAAGCCGGCGCCAGTGATTCAGGGCGGAATTGATACAGAGGAGCGGATTTGGCGGCTTCGCGTTCGAGAGACAACATCGGCAAGGACCCCGTGTGATGCGTTGGCAGTAAGGGGGTTTGGCCGAGGGACGCTGCATGGATCCGGCGACGAGGCCGGCCCGCGTGCAAGCGACCGCCGCCGGACACCCCGCCCGTGGACGTTCTGGTGTCGCGGCAGGTCTCCTGGCTCGCAGGTCGATGCCGATCCCGGCCTTCCCAACGCGAAAACGCGTCAGTGACCTTGCTGGAATCAGCTCACTGCTTACAGTTGCGGGGGCAGCGCTGGAATCATTGCCCTTTCGGCAATTCACCAGCTTCCCTTCTTAGCCACCAAATCTTGCGATCTGATAGAACCACGACGCCTATATGTTGTGACGAAGGCTGATTCCTGTCAACACGGAACCGGGCCTTTCTCCCCGCTATCCCACCTGACCAGCAGCCGTGGCGAGGGCCGGATTTTGACACCCGGCAGCGCGAAACGGCTGGATTTTGTGGTCGGAAATCCCGAAAGCGGCGAGATCCGCAGCCAAATCTGCCAGATCCGGGGCGCCGAACAGCGCGGAATGCACGGTGGTCCGGATTTCATAAGCAACGCCGCTGGCCAGCAGATGCCGCAGGCTCTCGCGCGCCTTGCCCCCACTGCCGGCGACGCCGGTGATCCGGGTATAGCCGGCGAATGCGGCCTTGATGTCGAAGCCGACCCAATCGACCAGCGGCAGCACCGCGGCGAGCCGTTCGGGATAAGGTCCGGCGCTATGCAGGCCGATGCGGAAGCCGAGCGCACGCACGGCGCGCATCGCCTCCGGCAACGCCGCCTGCAAGGTCGGCTCGCCGCCGGAGAACACCACGCCGTCGAGCAGGCCGCGGCGGCTGTCGAGAAACGACATCACCTCGGGCCATGCGATGGCCGCCTCTGTATTCGGCGGAATGAGATGCGGGTTGTGGCAATAGCCGCATGCCCACGGACAGCCCTGACAGAACACGGTGGCGACGAGCTCACCCGGCCAGTCGCAGGTGGACAGCCGGACGAGCCCGCCGACGCGAAGCTCAGCGGAGCGCGGCACGCGCTTCGCTGAAGAACCGGCGTTCATTGTGTTCGCCCTTCTTGCCGCGGTTGAACGAAGACACCGGGCGGTGATAGCCCATCACGCGGGTCCAGACTTCGCAGGGCTGGCGCTCGTCGTCGCTGAGCGTGATGTTGTCTTCGATGGTGACGTGCTGGTTCATCCTTGTCTCCTTTCAATGCGCGGCCGCCTGCCGCTTGGCTGCGAGCCGTTCGGCATCGCATTTCGGGCAGAAGGCGTGCTCGCCTTCGAGATAGCCGTGGGTCGGGCAGATCGAGAATGTCGGCGTCACCGTGATGTAGGGCAGATGGAAGCGCGTCAGCGCACGCTGGACCAGTTTCTTGCACGCCGCGCCGGAGGACAGCCGCGAGCCCATGTAAAGATGCAGCACGGTGCCGCCGGTGAATTTGCACTGCAATTCGTCCTGCCGCTCCAGCGCCTCGAACGGATCGTCGGTAAAGCCGACCGGAAGCTGGCTGGAATTGGTGTAATAGGGATTCTCATCGGTGCCGGCCTGCAGGATGCCGGGATAGCGCTTGCGATCCTCCTTGGCGAAACGATAGGTGGTGCCCTCCGCCGGCGTCGCTTCCAGATTGAACAGGTTGCCGGTCGCCTCCTGAAATTCCCTGATCCGCATCCGCACGTGGTCGAGCAGGCGCACCGCGAAAGCGTGGCCCCACGGCGTCGCGATGTCTTCGCAATCGGCGGTGAAATTGCGGATCATCTCGTTGACGCCGTTGACGCCGAGCGTGGCGAAATGGTTGCGCAACGTGCCGAGATAGCGCTTGCTGTAGGGGAACAGCCCGTCGTCCATATAGCGCTGCACCACCTTGCGCTTGATCTCGAGGCTGTTGCGGCCGATCTCGAGCAGCGCGTCGAGACGACGCAACAGGCCGGCCTCGTCGCCGCGATAGAGGTGGCCGAGCCGCGCGCAATTGATGGTAACAACGCCGATCGAACCGGTCTGCTCGGCGCTGCCGAACAGGCCGTTGCCGCGCTTGAGCAGTTCGGTGAGATCGAGTTGCAGGCGGCAGCACATCGAACGGATCATGTTCGGCTTCAGTTCGGAATTGATGAAGTTCTGGAAGTACGGCAGGCCGTATTTCGCCGTCATCTCGAACAGGCGGTCGGCGTTCTCGCTGTCCCAGGGGAAATCCGCCGCGATGTTGTAGGTGGGGATCGGAAAGGTGAAGACCCGGCCCTTGGCGTCGCCTTTGGTCATCACCTCCATATAGGCGCGGTTGATCATGTCCATTTCGGACTGCAACTCGCCGTAGGTGAAATCCATCTCCTCGCCGCCGATCACCGGCACCTGATCGCGCAGATCCTCAGGACAGGTCCAGTCGAAGGTGAGATTGGTGAACGGTGTCTGCGTGCCCCAGCGCGAAGGGACGTTGAGATTGTAGATCAGCTCCTGAATCGATTGCAGCACTTCGGCATAGCTCAACCGATCCTTGCGGATGAACGGCGCCATATAGGTGTCGAATGAACTGAACGCCTGCGCACCGGCCCATTCGTTCTGCAGCGTGCCGAGGAAGTTCACGATCTGCCCGACCGCGCTGGACAAATGCTTCGGCGGACCGGCCTCCACCTTGCCGGGAACGCCATTGAGACCTTCGGTCAAGAGCGTGCGCAGCGACCAGCCCGCGCAATAGCCCGCCAGCATGTCGAGATCGTGGATGTGGATGTCGCCTTCGCGATGCGCTTCGCCGATTTCCGGCGGATAGACATGCGACAGCCAGTAATTGGCGACCACCTTGCCCGACAAATTGAGGATCAGGCCGCCGAGCGAATAGCCCTGATTGGCATTGGCGTTGACGCGCCAGTCGGTGCCGTCGAGATATTCGTTGATGGAGGATGCGACATCCACCATGGTCTTGCGGTCGGCCCGCGCCTGCCCGCGCTTCTCGCGATACACGATATAGGCGCGCACCGTCGCGGCATGGCCCGCCTCGATCAGAACCCGCTCGACAATATCCTGCACCTGTTCGACCTGCGGCGCGGCGGCGGCAAAGCGCGCGCCGATCACATGCGCCACGTCATGTGTCAGGCGGCGGGCTTCGTCCTTGTCGAACGCGACGGTCGCCTGCCCGGCGCGCACGATCGCGGAGCGAATCCGGTCGAGATCGAAAGACACTGAGGTGCCATCGCGCTTGACGATGGAGGACGGCAGAGCAAGCCGGGACAGGCAATCGCCGGAAGGATCGTGCGTAAGAGAGACGGACATCGGCACCCCGTGATGTTGAAGGCGGGTGCCGAAAAGACGCGCACAGGCGACACGGGAAAATCCGCAGCCGGATACGCGACCGCCGGACACCCCGCCCGTGGACGTTCTGGTGTCGCGGCAGGTCTCCTGGCTCGCAGGTCGAGGCGGATTCCGGCCTTCCCGGCGCGCGCACGCGCCAGTGACCAAAGTTGGAATCAGCTCGCTGCTTACAGTTGCGGGGGCAGCGCCGGACTTGCCGCTTCCGCGGCTTCACCGGCTTCCCATCTTAGCTACCAAGTCTTGCGACTCGATAGAACCACGACCCCTGCATTTGGTACGATCTTCGCGTTCCTGTCGCTGACGAAGATCAAATCGCGAGCAAAAGGCCGCCGGTGCACCGTTCAGATCATTTGTCGCGGAAGCCGATGCGAAAGACGCCCCAACGGCGGCCGTTCACGATGATCGGCGACGACACATCTTTCATCAGCATGAAATTGCCGGCCCCCATGTCGCGCCGATAGGTCTGCAACAGAAAAGACTTGGCGTTTGCAGCAGCCTTTTTCATGCAGCGATCGTCGAAGATGCGGCGGTTACGGCAATTCACGGCATTCCACCCCGGATCCTTGCCCTGCGGCTTGGAGTAGTCCGGATTGTGGGTCGGCAGATAACCGGTGCTGGCGAAGGACACCGCGAACACCACGCGCGGATCGACCCGCAACACCGGATTCTGGATCGGCGGCAGCGCCCGGTCGGCAAAATCGAGATAAGCGGAAAGATACTGTTTCGGATCGGATCCGGCGATCTCGCGATAGCTCTGGTCGAACAACCGGCTTTCCGAAATCTCGCCGCGCTTGATCGCCTGCTCGAAGGCATCCGAAACCTGTTTCGCAGTGGCGACAGCGGCCTTCACCAGCGGCGTGTCGGCGGTCTGCATGCCACTATCGGCGATGGTGCCGATCAGCGACTCCGAAACGCCGAGAAGATTCTCGACCCGGTCATCGGCGCGCTTGAGATCGGTCGACGACAGATCGACATCGTTGGCGAGATGGCCGAGTTCGGCCAGAACCATGTTGCAATGATCGAGATTAGCGGTCGCGGCATCCGCGATCGCGCCGATATCGCGCCCGACCGTGGTGAAGCCGTCGTGAACGCGGTCGATGGCGCCTTGAATCTGATCGGCGCCTTCGCCCGCATGTCTGGCATAAAGCGTGGCTGTGCCGCTGTCGCCGATCAACTGGCCGATCTCGCCATCGAGATTGCGCACGGTCTCGCCGATTTGCAGCGTCGCCCGCCGCGTCGCCTCCGCGAGATTCTTCACTTCGCTCGCGACCACGGCAAAACCGCGCCCTGCGCTCCCCGCGCGCGCCGCTTCGATGGTGGCGTTCAGCGCCAGAAGGTTGGTCTGCCTGGCAATGCCTTCGATCGTGCCGGAAACCTTGCCGACCTGCGACAGCACTTCGCTGACGGAGCCGAGACGCTGTTCGATGCGACTGACGGCGGAGACAAGCTCGGCGGTATGCTTCACCGCGGCAAGCACGACCTCGCGCGATTTGGTCATTTCCTCGGTCGCGCCGGTCGCCACCGTCCGCACCATGCGCGCGGCTTCATCAATATCGCGATTGGCTGCGGCCATGGTGTCGGCGGTCTGCCGCAACTGGCCGAATTGTTCGGACTGGCGCGTCACACGACCCGCAACATCGTGCAGATTTCCAAGCACGTCGGCGAGTTCGACACCTAGTCCGCTAATCTCGCTGCCGAGTTGATCCAGCAGCGTATTTCCATTCGATCCGGATTGAACATCGGTCAACGACGTCAGCGACTGTGATTGAGCCATGATGCGCCAAAATGTTCGAGGGATTCAAAAACAGCGAAATTCTATTCGCGACTCGTAAACATCTGCTTAGTACGAAAATACCGCAGGTGCGAAAAACCCAGAAAAACAAGGCTTTTTTCTCATCAAAAAGTTGCACTGGTATGCCACGCACCAGGATTTGCGCTTCATCAATCGCAACAGGCCGCGCACTCTCTGCGATGCGAACGACAACATTGCAGATAACGGGTATGCTGGTTAGCCTGCAGCATGACCCCCGCTCCCGAACTGTTCACCCAGCAATGGTTCAACGTCCCGGCGCCGATCACGCTGGCCAGCCTGCGCGGCAAGGTGGTCGTGCTGCATGCCTTTCAGATGCTGTGTCCGGGCTGCGTGAAATCGGCTTTGCCGCAGGCGCAACGCATCGCGGAGATCTTCGCACCGGACAAGGTCGCGGTGATCGGCATTCACACCGTGTTCGAACATCACGCCGCGATGACGCCGGTGGCGCTCGATGCCTTCCTGCACGAATATCGCATCAGCTTTCCGGTGGCGGTCGATGTGCCGGGCGAGGACAGCCCAATTCCGCAGACCATGGCGGCCTACGGCATGCAGGGCACGCCGACCATGGTGCTGATCGATCGCGCCGGCAACATCCGGCGGCAGACTCTGGGAACCGAGGATGATTTGCGGGTCGGAGCGGACATCGCCCTGCTCACCGCCGAATCCTGGAACGGCTGACGGCCCGTCTCCAGCCGGTTGATTTAAGACAATAAGATACATATACACTATTCTATTATCGACACGATCGATCAGGATGGACCATGACGACAGCATCATCGGCCGAGGAGCGGCGCGCGGAAATGACCCGGGCGATTCGCGCCGAGACCGGCATCGACGAGGTGATGATCGATCGCGTGGTCAGGAACTTCTATGGCCGGGTACGGGCCGACGAATTGCTCGGCCCGGTGTTCGAGGCGCGGATCGCGGACTGGGAACCGCATTTGCAGCGAATGTGCGCGTTCTGGTCCTCGGTGGCGCTGATGACCGGCGTCTATCACGGCCAGCCGATGCGCAAGCATCTGCCGTTGCCGGTCGATGCCGAACACTTCGACCGCTGGCTTAAGCTGTTCGAGGCCACGGTGCAGGACGTCTGTCCGCCGAAGGCCGCCGATCATTTCATCGAACGCGCCCGACGAATCGCGGAAAGCCTCGAACTCGGCATCGCTACCACGCATGGCGTGATGCTAGGCAAGGGCGAGCGCTTCCGCATGCCGCAGCCGGCGTCCTGACTGCCGGCTCCCGCTTCACATCGTGAAAGATAATGATGCGCGACCATGTCGCGTCGATCACCTGCGCCTAGTGCGCGGTGATCCTGCCCTTCATGTTCGGATGGAAGCGGCAGTAATACTCCACCGATCCCGCCTTCTTGATCACCAGGGTCGCATTTTTCTTCGGCAGGATCATCACATCCCACTCGCCCTTCACCGTCGCGGTGTGGGCGATGACATCCTTGTTGACCCATTCGATGGTGTCGCCGACCCTGGCGTTGATCTCGGCCGGGCTGAACACCAGTTTGTCGACCACGACCTGGATCGTCTCAGCATGCGCCGGGGCGAACATCGTCACCCACGCGAGGGACGTTAACGCGAGCAGATTTCGCCCCGGCAACATGTGGCTCTCCTTTGAGGTTTCTTGTTGTTACTTCAGAGCGGCGGCGACCTGTTCGGCGTGCTGCAGGTGACCCTGGAAAATCTTCAGGCCGGTCTGCAGCAGGCTCTTGAGCTCCGGATTATTCGCCGAAGGGATCAGAAGCGTTTCAAGCGCGCCGTTGACGGTCTTGTGGAACGCAATCTCGTTGGCGACATAGGCATTGTCATAGGCCGGGCCGCTGAGCTTGGCGAGCTCGGCCTGTTTGTCCGCTGCCTGCCTGGCGAGCGAACGGCTGGTGTCGTTGTCCTCGGGCTTGACCTTGAGCCTGCCCAGCAGGTCAAGTGCCTGCTTGTTGACGGCTTCATGATCGCGCACCATGTCCTTGGCGAACGCGATGACGTCCTTGTTGGTCGCCTTGGAGATCGCCTGCTTGCCGGCGGTGACATCGATCGCACCGGCGGTGTAGGCGATGTGAGCGATCTGCGGGTCCGTCGGTTTCGCGTTCTGCGCGAAAGCCGGACCGACGAGCAGACAGACAGCGGCGACAGCTGCGGTGAATTTGGCAAACATGAATGCGCTCCTCTGACCGGCGTGAGAACGGCCGGCGCGTGTTGTGGTATGCGCATTGGATGGAGAGGATGGCGGGAGGTTTCCGGAAATCGTCAAAAATTTTCCGAAAACAAAAGATCAGACGACAATTGTCTCCTGCTCCATTGCGAGCGCCGCCTTCAGGCTGTCGAGATCGCGGAAGATCGACGCCACCGCCAGCACGCGGCCATTTAGTTTGTATTGCAGCAGGCAATCCTTCACGGCGATATCGCCATGCACGACGATCTCGTCCCAGCGCTCGGCGTGGCCGACATAATTCACCGGAATGTCGTAATGCTGGCTCCAGAAGAACGGCACCGCGTCGAACGCTTCCTTCGCGCCGAGCATGTTGCGCGCGGCGCTCTGCCCCTGACGCTCCGCCACCACCCAGTGCTCGACGCGGATGTTCTCGCCCGAATGCGGATCGGGCCAGCGCGCGATATCCCCGGCGGCATAAATGCCGGGAACGCTGGTTTCCAGGTAGCGATCGACCGCGACACCGCGATCGAGCCTGAGGCCCGCGCGTTCGGCCAGATCGAGCCGCGGCTTGACGCCGATGCCGACCACCACGAGATCGATCTCGAGTTCCTCGCCGCTCTTGAGCACCGCGCCGCCCGCATCGATCGCGGCGATGCCATCGCCGAGATGGAAGATCACGCCATGCTCCTCATGAAGATCGCGGATGAACTGACCCATCGCCGGACCCAGCACCCGCTCCATCGGAATCTTTTCCGGCGCGACAACATGCACCTCGATATCGCGGGCGCGCAGCGCTGCCGCTGCTTCAAGCCCGATGAAGCTTGAACCGATCACCAGCGCACGACGGGCACCCTCGGCATTCGCGATGATGGCCCGGCTGTCCGCCAGCGTGCGCAGCATATGCACATGCGGCAGGTTCGCGCCGGGAATGGACAGGCGATTGGGCTCCGCGCCGGTCGCGAGCAGCAGGCGGTCGTACGCAAGCGCGACGCCATCCTTGAGAATGACTTCGCGCTTTGCGGTCTCGATGGCACCGACTTCGGTCTTGATCCGCAAATCGATGCCGGCATCTTTATAGAATTCGTCGGGGCGCAGCGGCATCCAGTCTTCCGGTGCGCTGCCGGCCAGATAATCCTTCGACAGATTGGGCCGGTCGACCGGCGTCGAGGCTTCCTGCGACAACATCACCAGGTCGCCGGCAAACCGTTCGCGTCGGAGCATCTCCGCGGCGGCAAAGCCGGCCGCGCCGCCGCCGACAATCACGATCCTGTCCGGCGCGGAGACCGGCTTCACCGCCTTGCGGGACGGTGCGGACTTTTTACCCTGCACGAAAACCGTGTCACCGCGCGTCTCGACGCTCCAGCACTCAATCGGGCTGAAGGCCGGCGCGCGCGTCGCCTCGCCGCTCGTCAGATCGAAACAGGCGTGATGCCACGGACAGCGGATGCTGTCGCCGACCACAAGCCCCTCCGCCAGCGGACCGTGATAATGCGTGCAATGGGCGCCGACCGCGAAGATGCAGCTCTCGCCGCGCACCAGCAGCACATCCTCCCCGCCGACATGGCCGAGCAGCTTGCCGTCCGCCAGTTCCGACAGTTTGACGCCCTTGTTCAGATCGGGGCCCTGCGGCGTGGTCTGGTCATTCATGGTCGCCTCTATGACTTGGCAGCGTGGCGCTCGTGGAGTCACACCGCCATGCTGATGAATTCCTGACGGGTGATCGGGTTGTCGCGGAAGCAACCCAGCATCCGGCTGGTGACGAGATCGGTATCCGGCTTGTGAATGCCGCGCGTGGTCATGCAATGGTGCTGCGCCTTGATGATCACGGCGACGCCCTGCGGCTTCAGCACCTCGTTGATGGTGTTGGCGATCTGCGCCGTCATCTTCTCCTGGATCTGCAGCCGTTTGGCATAGACTTCCACCACCCGCGCCAGCTTGCTGATGCCGACCACGCGGCCGTTCGGGATATACGCCACCCAGGCCTTGCCGATGATCGGCGCCATGTGATGCTCGCAATGGCTTTCAAAGCGGATGCCGCGCAGGCTGATCATCTCGTCATAGCCTTCGATTTCCTCGAAGGTCTTCTGCAGGATCACCACCGGGTCCTGACCGTAGCCGACGAAAAATTCCTCGAAGGCGCGCGCGACGCGGCTCGGCGTCTCGGTCAGGCCATCGCGATCCGGATCGTCGCCGGTCCAGCGGATGATGGTGCGAAAGGCCGCCTCGACCTCGGCACGGTCCGGTTTGCCCGGATCGGCCGCATGCCGCTCCAGCACCTGCAGATTGGAAGCCGCCTTGGAAGCCATGAATGCAATCTCCTGTCGCCGCGCCGCGATGGCGCCGGCTGCTGCTGAGGTTTTGATGATCGGGAGGGCAAAAGGTTCCGGCGTTCAGGCTGAAAGGCCGAGCCGCCTCATCACATTCTGCGTCACGCGCTCGCAGCGTTTGCCGGCGAACGGAAACGCATCGAGCATCACCGGCCCGATCTGGGTGTCGAGATGCTCGCGCACCAGACGGCGCGCGCGATGCAGGCGCGTCTTCACCGTCTCCGGCCGTATCCCGAGCACCTCGGCGGTCTCCTCGATGCTCAATCCCTCGATCACCCGCGCGACAAACACCATGCGGTAAACATCGGGCAGCTTGTCGGTCGCCTGCTCGACAAGTTGCAGAATTTCGCGCTGGGCCATGTTGCGTTCCGGGTCCGACCTTGCCGTATGGGGAAACTGGATGATCTCGGCTTGCGTTTCAGAGATTTCGACCGTGGCGATATCCACGGTCGGACGCCGGGCGCGCAGACGCCCCAGCGCCTCGTTCATCACGATCCGCGACAGCCAGGTGGACAGGCTGGACTCGCCGCGAAAGCCGTCCAGATGCGTGAACGCCCTCACGTAGCTCTCCTGCACGACATCCTCGGCCTCGCTGTCATTACGGACAATGCCGCGCGCGATCCGGTAAAGCCTCTGGTTGTATTTCTTCATGATGGCCCGGAAGGCGCGGCCGTCCCGCTCCAGCGTGCCGCGAACCAGATCGGCGTCGCTGGCGGTCTCATCGAATGACGGTAGCGGCGCGGTGCCACGATTGTCGATCATCGGCTATCTCCATGCTGCCGATGAGATGACGCCGAACCAAAAAGGTTTCCGGAAAATCTGCATTTTCTGCCCTCGTCCCGGACCGGCCAACGAACGGGCGCAGGATCAATACGCCAGCCGATCACGCGCCACCTCGAATGGTGGATCAAGAGCCCCTCTGTCCCATCGGCACATGATCGCCGTCAGGTGGTTTCCCTGACCGCGAGCTGGGCCGCCGCCAGCTTCTTGCGCAGCGCCTTGGTCTCCTCGAACTGCTTGGTGACGTCGCGCATCACCGAGGCGCACCCGGCCGGCTTTCCGGCCTCGTCGAACAGGATCGCCATGGTGAACTGCACCGAAATGCGCGTGCCGGCCTTGGTCAAGGCTGGCACCGACAGCAGGTCGCCGGTGGTGTAATGGCTCGTGCCGGTCTCCATCACCTTGTCGTAGCCTTCCCAGTGCCGCGCCCGCAGATTCTCCGGAATGATCAGGTCGAGCGATTTTCCCATCGCCTCGTCGAGCGTGAAGCCGAAAATCCGCGTCGCGCCCGGATTCCAGAACGTGATCACGCCCGCCTTGTCGGTCGCGACGATCGCATCGGACTGGGCGGAGAGAATGGCTTCACCGACGGCTGCACGAAAATCCATGACACTCATCCCGAAACACTGATCCCGAAATACCGAATTCCGGCTGGCGACGCATCCGGCTGCGGTACCTCTTTCCGGTCAAGACTGTCCGGTCGAAACGGCGGATTTCAAGCCTGCCGGCCAGCGACCGGACATCGATCCTGCGAACGAACCATCATCAGAATTGATCGATCACTTCATCATTTACGCATCGGCCTGCATGCACAAGCGAGAAATCTCAACGGCTGACATCGGGCAAGCCGATACCGCAGCGCGCTTCGCACCATTGCCGATTGTTATGATGCAAGCGCGCACTGAAGCCGTCACAAAAAAAATGGCCGATCCGGAAATCCGGGATCGGCCAGTTGACTGGGGAAGTCGGTTGCTGCGTCCGGCCGAGGCCATCGGTCACAACCAACCCTCACTCACAACCGCAGGAGCGGATGTTCACAGAAGCAGCTTATTGAAACAGCTTCATAGCGTTGATCATCGTCTGGGTGACGCCTGCCAGCAGCGGAATGCCCGCGATGCTCCAGGCCAGAATCAGACGCAGCGCGCTGGTATTGGTCTCGACGTGTTCCATGGATCTCTCCTTCAGGCGCCGGGTGGACTGCCATCTTGCGAAATCATCGCGGCGATCTCCTCGGCGGTGTGTTTGGGTTTCAAGCTGCCGAACCATGCCGAGACCTGATGCAGGCTCCATCCGAGAATGAGAAGGAAGGACAGAGCTGCATTCAGCCTCAGCATGGACCACTCCTTAGGCCTGGCTCGGCACGACCTCCGCCGCACCCGCATTGTCCTGAGCGGACGCCGTCGCCTTCTTCATGTGCCACTTCGAGTCCACCGCGCGGATGGCGAAGTTGCAGATGAAGCCGACAATGAACAGGCCGGCCATGATGTACATGGTCGTGTTGTAAGCCTGCGCCTTCGGTACGCCGTGCGTCACGTTGTATTCGCGGATGTAGTTGATCAGCACCGGACCGGCGACGCCCGCCGCCGACCAGGCGGTGAGCAGAATGCCGTGGATCGCGCCGACATACCGCGTGCCGAACAGGTCGCGCAGATAGGCCGGCACGGTCGAGAAACCGCCGCCATACATCGAGACGATGACCAGGAAGCAGCACACGAACAGCACCACGTTGCCGGTGCTGCCGGCGTAAGGCACCGTCACATACATGGCGAAGCCGAGGGTCATGAACACGAAATAGGTGTTCTTGCGGCCGATGAAATCGGACAATGACGCCCAGCTAAAACGCCCGCCCATGTTGAACAGACTCATCAGCCCGACCAGACCGGCGGCGGCGATCGCGGTGATGTGACCGGGGAACATCTCCTGGCTCATCGCCGAGGCCTGACCGAGCACGCCGATGCCGGCGGTGGTGTTGAGGAACAGCACGGTCCAGATCAGCCAGAACTGCGGGGTCTTGAGCGCGTCATAGACAAACACGTCGTTCCTGGTGACCATCTTCTTGCCGGTGTCGGCGGCAGGCACATAGCCTTTCGGCTTCCAGCCCGGCGCCGGCACGCGGACGATCGCCGCACCGAACATCATGAAGCAGAAATAAACGCAGCCGAGCACGATGAAGGTGTTGAACACACCGACATCGGTCGCGGTGTGGAACTTGCTCATCAACCATACCGACAGCGGCGATGCGATCAGCGCGCCGCCGCCGAATCCCATGATCGCCATGCCCGTCGCCATGCCGGGACGGTCCGGAAACCATTTCATCAGCGTCGAGACCGGCGAGATGTAGCCGATGCCGAGAGCGCAGCCGCCGATTACGCCGTAGCCGAGATAGATCAGCCAGAGCGTGTGCAGATGAATGCCGAGCGCGGAAATCAGAAAGCCGCTGGCCCAGCAGATCGCGGCGGTGAACATCGCCTTGCGCGGGCCGCCCTCCTCGACCCAGCGTCCGAACACAGCGGACGAGATGCCGAGGAACAGCATCGCGATCGAGAAAATCCATCCGAGCTCGGTCAGCTTCCAGTCGCCCGCCGCGGATTGGGTGACGCCGAGAAGCCGGGTCATCGGCAGGTTGAACACGCTGAACGCGTAAGCCTGACCGATGCACAAATGCACGCAAAGAGCTGCCGGCGGAATCATCCAGCGGCTGTAGCCCGGTTTTGCAACCGTCCGCTCCCGGTCAAGGAATGGAATCCATGCCTTGGCGTAGGTCTCCGGGGTATCCGTCGTAACTGCCATTGTTTCTCCTCCCGATGGGTCATTGCCCGTTGCGCGGCTTATTGGCCGCGTCGTCTTCAAGCTGCCGCCTATTTCCAGCGATCGGCTCGATTGCCTGGCGGGACCGCGGGGTCGCGCCCCGCGCCGCCTTGCTCCGGATGCTCACAGATGATGTTGCGCAGCCGGGGTTCCCAGAATTTTTCGAGTATGTTCAGCGACCGCCTCTGGCACCGCATCTCGGAGGCAGGATGGCGATCAGAACTTCTCAGGAAGGCTACGGGGAAGATCGCTTTTGACAAACGAATAATATTCGCGAGTGAAATCTATTCATTCGAAATGAAAAATTTCATATTTGATTTTGCTGGATAATTTTCGTTTCAAAAAACTGTTTCCAGACCGTCTTAGACAATGGACGAATCCATATCCGACGCACTCTGCGACGTTCTGTCTCGACGACGATCAGCAAATCCGATGGTTCACCAATTTTGAAATATGAGTTCAGCTTCATAAGGATGAACTCATCACCTGCGCCATGAACCCGACATCAGAATTACATTCCGATCATCCGACCGGGCTCAATCGCGCGCGCTAGGATCGCCCAAACGGGCATCGGACGGAAAGTCGCAGCTGCTCTTCGCCATTCGCAGCGCAAATCATTTTGACAAGCCGATAATATTGGCAGTTGATATTGCAGTAACCGATAACAAACGGGCCGCATGATGGACACTGAACTCGCACGTACTTTTCTAACTGTTGTCGCCTCCGGAAACTTCGTGAGCGCGGCAGAGCATCTGCATGTCAGCCAGTCCACCGTCAGCACCCGCATTCACACCCTCGAAGATCAGCTTGGATGCACCCTGTTCGTCCGCAACAAGGCCGGCACCACGCTGACCCAGGCCGGACGGCAGTTTCAGCGCCATGCCTCGACGCTGGTCCGCACGGTCGAGCTGGCGCGCCACGATATCGGGCTGCCGGACGGGTTCAGCGGCACGCTGACGATCGCCAGCCGCATCGGGCTATGGGATGAATTCCTGCTGCAATGGCTTCCGGAAATGCAGCGAAGCAACCCGACCATTTCCATTCGAGCGGAAAGCGGCATCGAACCCGACATCATGCAAGGGCTGATCGAAGGTCGGCTGGATGTCGGCGTGATGTACACGCCGCAGAGCCGGCCCGGCCTGCAGGTCCAGCAACTGTTCGAGGAACGTCTGATGATGGTGTCCACCACACCGGACAGCCCGCCGACGCCGCAGGCCGGCTATGTCTATGTCGACTGGGGCCCCGAATTCTATGCCCGCCACAGCGCATGCTTCCCCAATTTCGGCGGCTCGGCGCTGAACGCCAGCATCGGCTGGCTCGGCCTGCACCACATCCTGAAAAGCGGCGGCTCGGGCTACTTCCCTGCCCGCATCGTCGCGCCTTATGTCGAAGCCGGGACCCTGCACGTCATCGACGGCGCACCGGAGTTCTTCATGCCGGCCTATGTGGTGTTTCCGGTCGATCACGACGAGCAGATCCTCGGCAGCGCGCTTGAGATCATGCATCGCGTGGCCAACCAGCAGGACGCGACGCCGGGCACCGGCTACATGCTGAAACGGACGCGGACCCGCAGCGCGCCGGCCCACACCTGATCGGCAAACTGCAATTCAGGAAGATGATGCGAGGCGGCAGATGTTCTGCCGCCTCGCATGTCTGAAGCGTTTTTGTTTTAGTGGAAGCTCTGGACCCGTCATTGCCGGGCTTGACCCGGCAATCCATCAATTCTCAAAGACCGAACGCGGGTCAAGTTCGCGTATGACGGATTCTGATTCCATCGAAATATGGGCCACTCTGAATCCGCGTGTATATATCAACGTGGCTGCGCTCGGATTTCCTTCGCTGCCGCCACCATGTTGGCCAGTGCCGGGGCGACCTCCTCCCATTTGCGCGTTTTCAGGCCGCAATCCGGATTGATCCACAACTGCTCGTCGGCGAGACGGTGGCGCGCGAGCTTCAACAGCTCGGTCATCTCGCCGACCTCCGGTACCCGCGGCGAATGGATGTCGTAGACGCCGGGGCCGATCTCGTTGGGATAGGCATACGTCCGGAACGCATCGAGCAGCTCCATCTTGGAGCGCGAGGTCTCGATCGAGATCACGTCGGCATCCATCGCGCCGATGGCGTCGATGATGTCGTTGAACTCCGAATAGCACATATGGGTGTGGATCTGGGTCTCGTCCCTCACGCCAGCGGCGCAGAGACGGAAGCTGCCCACCGCCCAGTCGAGATAGGCTTTCCATTCGGAGTGCCGCAGCGGCAACCCTTCGCGCAGCGCCGCCTCGTCGATCTGGATCATCGCCGCACCGGCCTTTTCCAGATCGATCACCTCGTCGCGGATCGCCAGCGCGATCTGCCGGCACGATTCGCTGCGCGGAATGTCGTCGCGCACGAACGACCAGTTGAGGATCGTCACCGGGCCGGTGAGCATGCCCTTGACCGGCTTTGCGGTCAGCGACTGGGCGTATTGCCACCATTCCACCGTCATCGGCTTCGGGCGCGAGACGTCGCCGAACAGGATCGGCGGGCGCACGCAGCGCGAGCCATAGCTCTGCACCCAGCCGTTTCTGGTGAAGGCAAAGCCGGCGAGCTGTTCGCCGAAATACTGCACCATGTCGTTGCGCTCGAACTCGCCATGCACCAGCACGTCGAGACCGATATTCTCCTGCCAGTGGATGGTGCGCGCCGTCTCCTCGCGCAGAAACTTGTTGTAGTCGATATCCGACAGCGCTCCCTTGGTGTGAGCGGCGCGCGCCTTGCGCACCTCGCTGGTCTGCGGGAACGAGCCGATGGTGGTGGTCGGGAACGCCGGCAGCCTGAACTTGTCGCGCTGGATTTTGGCACGCGCCGCGAATGGGCTTCTTCGGCTCATCATGCCGGACGTGACCGCCGCAACGCGATCGACCACCCTGCTGTCATGCACTTTCGGTGACGCCGCGCGGGTACCGGCGGCGGCGGCCGAGGACGCGAGTTCAGCCTTCACCGCATCGCGTCCCCGCGACAGCGCGGCGCCAAGCGCCGCAAGCTCGCTCATTTTCTGCAGCGAGAACGCCAGCCAGCTCTTGAGATCCGGATCGAGACGGGTCTCGGCGTCGAGATCGATCGGCACATGCAGCAGCGAGCAGGACGGCGCGACCTGGACGCGGTCCTTGCCGCGCTGCGTCACCACCGGATCGATGCGATCGAGAATTTCCGGAAGATTGGCGCGCCATATGTTGCGGCCGTCGATCACACCGAGCGACAGTACGAGATCTGGCCTCGCCTTTTCCAACACGGCCTCAAGCTGCGCCGGCGCGCGTGCGAGATCGAGATGCAGCCCCGCGACCGGCAGCGAAAGCGCCGTGTCGAGATTATCGCCGAGCGCGCCGAAATAGGCCGCCAGCATGATCTTGATCTGCGGCACCGCCTGCGCGATCGTGCCATAAGCACGGCGCAGCGCGTTGCGCTCGTCGTCGCTGAGATCGAGCACCAGGCACGGCTCGTCGATCTGCACCCATTCCGCGCCCTCGGCGGTCAGGCGCTTCAAGACTTCGACATACACCGGCACAAGACCATCAATCAGCGACAGCGGATTGAACGACGCATCCTTGCTCTTGCCGAGCTTGAGGAAGGTGACGGGGCCGACCAGCACCGGACGGGTCTGGAAGCCGAGCGCCTTGGCCTCGCGATATTCATCGACCGGCTTGGTGGACGACAGCGCGAACGTCTGCCCCTTGCTGAACTCCGGCACCATGTAGTGATAGTTGGTGTCGAACCACTTCGTCATTTCCTGCGCGGGCACGCCGTGGCCGGTGTGATGCACATGACCGTGCGCGCAGGTCTCGGCGCCGCCTTCCGCGCCGCGCGCCATCGCGAAGTATGTCGCGAGCGGCACCGCGCCGCCCTTCCAGCCATAGATCTGCGGAATCGCGCCGACCATCACGCTGGTGTCGAGCACCTGATCGTAGAACGAGAAATCGTTCGACGGAATCACGGTGATGCCGCGCGCCTTCTGCCGCGCCCAGTTGTCGGCGCGCAGTTTGGCGGCGGTCTCCAGCAGCGATTTTTCGTCGGATTTGCCGGCCCAGAAGCTCTCCAGCGCGGTTTTCAGTTCGCGATGCGGACCGATACGCGGCGTGCCGAGGCTGGCGACGGCGACGGAAACAGAAGAAACAGACATGGCTCAACTCCAGATGTGGGAGCAAGGCCAGAGCGACGCGCGCCGAGGCACGCGGCACAGTGCCGCCGCCACAACCGCACCACCGGACACCCCGCCCGAGGACGTTCATGCTGTCGCGGCAGGTCTCCTGGCTCACGGGTCCGCGCCATGGCCCGGCCTTCCCGAAACCGAAAGTTTCAGTGGCACCGATGGACAATGGCTCGCCGCTTACAGTTGCGGGGGCAGCTCCGGCTTTGGCGTTGCCGCACCGGATTCCCTCTTAGCCTTGGGACAGGCGTCCCAAGGACCACGACAGCCCACAACTAAGGATCAATTCCCACGCCCGTCAAAGGGGATGTGGCCCACTCAAGCCGCGCCATCCGGCTCGTCGCCCGGATTGGGCCGGCCGTAATACTGGGTGCCGATCTCGATCGGCTCGCGGCCCTGGCTGCGGCGATGCGCATTCGTGTCGCGCAGCGAATAGACGCAGCCGCAATATTCCTGCTGGTAGAATTCCTCGCGCTTGCTGATCTCGATCATGCGGGCGGAACCGCCACCCTTGCGCCAGTTGTAGTCCCAGTAGGACAGCCCATCGTAACGCGACGCCGCGCGCTGGCCGCAATCGTTGATCTGCGCCATGTTCTTCCAGCGCGAGATGCCGAGCGAGCTCGTCATCACCGGAAAGCCGTGCTCATGCGCGTACAGCGCGGTGCGCTCGAAACGCATATCGAAGCACATGGTGCAGCGGATGCCGCGTTCCGGCTCCCACTCCATGCCCTTGGCGCGGGCGAACCAGTTGTCCTTGTCGTAGTCGGCATCGACGAACGGCACGCCGTGCTTCTCGGCAAAGCGCACGTTTTCGTCCTTGCGCAACAGATATTCGCGCTCGGGATGGATGTTCGGATTGTAGAAAAAGATGGTGTAGTCGACGCCGGAAGCGAGCATCGCCTCCATCACCTCGCCGGAACAGGGCGCGCAGCAGGAATGCAGCAAGACCTTGGTCTCGCCGCCCGGCGGAATCAGTTTCTTGCGTTCGCTCAGTTCCATGCCGGTGTTTTAGAGCAGGTTTTGCCCAGATGGAATCAGAAACTCGTCATGCCGCGCATAGCTCGACAAAGACGGGCGTAAACGCCTTTATGTCGCGGGCATTCACCGTCTTAAAAATTTCAGCAGAAAAGACGTGGATGACCGGAACAAGTCCGGCCATGACGGATCGGTGCTTTTCAGAACCTGATCCGCGTCCAATTCCTACTCGGCGGCGCGCGGAACGATGGTTTCCACGATCGAGGCGTCCAGCGCCTCGTAATCATGAAGCCGGATGGTGGCATAAAGCTCGGCCCGGGTCTGCATGTCGGGAACCGCCGCCTCGGTGCTGCCATTCTTCTTCAGCGTGGCATAGAGCTTTTCCTGCGCCTTGTTGGCGACGCGCAGCGAGGACACCGGCCAAATCACCATGCGATAACCCATCGCCTCGAATTCGGAAGCGGTGATGAACGGCGTCTTGCCGAACTCGGTCATGTTGGCGAGCAGCGGCACGCCCGGCAGACGCCTGGCGACTTCCTGGAACATCTCGCGCGAGGTCAGCGCCTCGGGGAAGATCGCGTCCGCGCCGGCCTCAAGGTAAAGCTTGATGCGCGCCACCGCGCCGTCGATGCCCTCGCTCGCCGCCGCGTCGGTGCGGGCGATGACAAACAGATGGCGCCGCGCCTTCACCGCCGCCGCCACCTTGGCCGCCATGTCGCGCGGATCGGCCAGCTTCTTGTCGTTGAGATGGCCGCATTTCTTCGGCAGCAACTGGTCCTCGATATGGACCGCGCCGGCGCCGGCATCCTCGAAGGCGCGCACCATGTTCATGACATTGAGCGCCTCGCCATAGCCGGTATCGCCGTCGACCAGCACGGGAAGGCTGCTGGCCCGCGCGACCTGACGGACGAAGAAGCAGACCTCGTCCACCGTGATCATGCCGAGGTCCGGCAATCCCATCGACGCGGTCATCGCCGCGCCCGACAGATAGAGCGCGTCAAACCCGGCATCGCGCGCCTGGATCGACGCCATGCCGTTATGCGCGCCGGGGATTTGCAGAATGCCTGGACGCTTCAGCAATTCGCGAAAACGCTCGCCGGCCGGAGCCGCAGGCAACGTTGCGCCGATAAGATAGGTCATGGCGTGATCCTCGGTGATGCCTCAAGCGGCGCGGGTTTTGGCGGATGCCTTGCCGCGCGCATCGATCGGCACGAACTTCAGGTTTTCCGGTCCGACATAATTCGCCGACGGGCGGATGATCTTGTTGTCGACGCGCTGCTCGATCACATGCGCCGACCAGCCGGAGGTGCGCGAAATCACGAACAGCGGCGTGAACATCGCGGTCGGAACACCCATCGCATAATACGACGCGGCGCTGAACCAGTCGAGATTGGCGAACATCTTCTTGGTCTCGGCCATCACCGCCTCGATCCGGTCGGCGATCTCGAACATCCGCATGTCGCCGCGCTCGGCGGAGAGATTGCGGGCGACTTCCTTGATCACCTTGTTGCGCGGATCGGACACCGTATAGACCGGATGACCGAAGCCGATCACCACTTCCTTGGCCTCGATGCGGCGGCGGATATCGGCTTCCGCCTCGTCGGCGTCGCGGTAGCGCTGCTGGATCTCGAACGCAACCTCGTTGGCGCCGCCGTGCTTGGGGCCGCGCAGCGCGCCGATGCCGCCGGTGATCGCCGAATACATGTCCGAACCCGTGCCGGCGATGACGCGCGCGGTGAAAGTCGAGGCGTTGAACTCATGCTCGGCATAGAGGATCAGCGAGGTGTGCATCGCCCGCTCGTGCGAGGCGGACGGCTTCTTGCCGTGCAACAGGTGCAGGAAGTGCGCGCCGATCGAATCGTCGTCGGTCTCGACATCGATGCGCTTGCCGTTGTGCGAGAAGTGATACCAGTACAGCAGCATCGAACCGAGCGAGGCCATCAGGCGGTCGGCGATGTCGCGCGCGCCCGGCTGGTTGTGGTCATGCGCCTCCGGCAGCACGCAGCCCAGCATCGACACGCCGGTGCGCATCACGTCCATCGGATGGGCGGCGGCCGGAATCTGCTCCAGCGCGGCCTTCACCGCGGCCGGCAGACCGCGCAGCGCCTTCAACTTGGCCTTGTAGCTGGCAAGTTCCGGGCGGGTCGGCAGCGCGCCGTGCACCAGCAGATAGGCGATCTCCTCGAACTCGCAGGTCTCCGCCACATCGAGAATGTCGTAGCCGCGATAGTGCAGGTCGTTGCCGGTGCGGCCCACGGTGCACAGCGCGGTGTTGCCCGCGAGCACACCGGACAGCGCGACGGATTTCTTCGGGGCGGGTTTTGTGGTCGCTTCCATGAACGTGTCTCCTGTGGGCCGTTAGCGCTGCGCGCCTGCCTGCCAATCGAAAATGCCGTGCGGCGATGCCTTGCCGAGCGCCTTGGCATCGACGGTGAATGTCAGCTCGTTCAGCTCGCCGGCCTTGAGCGAGGTCAGGCGCTCGACCGTGGCGATGAAGCGATCCTGCTCGGCGGGGGCGATGATGCCGTCCGCCAGCGTGCGGAACTTCTTGATGTAGTCCGGACGCTTGAACGGGCGCGCGCCGAGCGGATTGGCGTCGGCGATCGCGAGTTCGTCCTCGATCACCTTGCCGTCCTTGAGCTTGACGACGACCTTGCCGCCGAACGCCTTCTCCTTCGGATCATGGCTGTGATAGCGGCGGGTCCATTCCGGATCTTCCACCGTCGAAACCTTGTGCCACAGCGCCACGGTCTCGGGGCGCTGCGCGCGCTCCGGCGCGTAGGAGCGCTCATGGTGCCAGCCGCCGTCTTCCAGCGCCACGGCGAAGATGTACATGATCGAGTGATCGAGCGTCTCGCGGCTGGCCTTCGGGTCCATCTTCTGCGGATCGTTGGCGCCGGTGCCGATCACATAATGGGTGTGATGGCTGGTGTGGATGACGATGCTCTCGACCTTCGACAGATCGCCGATCTTCGGGCCCATGCGGCGGGCGAGATCGATCAGCGCCTGGCTCTGATATTCCGCCGAATGCTCCTTGGTGTAGGTCTCCAGAATGGCGCGCTTGGGCTCGCCCTTCTCCGGCAGCGGCACCACATATTGCGCCTTCGGGCCGCCAAGCAGCCAGGCGATGAAACCGTCCTCGCCCTCATAGGCCGGCGACGGCGCGCCCTCGCCGCGCATCACGCGATCCACTGACTCGATCGCCATCTTGCCGGCGAACGCCGGAGCATACGCCTTCCAGCTCGAAATCTCGCCCTTGCGCGACTGCCGCGTGGTGGTGGTGACATGCAGCGCCTGCTGCACCGCCTGGAGGATAGTCTCGGTCGGCAGCTTCAAGAGCGTACCGATGCCGGCCGCCGCCGAAGGCCCCAGATGGGCGATGTGATCGATCTTGTGCTCGTGCAGGCAGATGCCCTTGACCAGATCGACCTGAATTTCATAGCCGGTGGCGAGGCCGCGAACCAGATCGGCGCCGCTGAGGTTGCAGTGCTGCGCGACCGCGAGGATCGGAGGAATATTGTCGCCGGGGTGGGAATAATCGGCGGCCAGGAAGGTGTCGTGGAAATCGAGCTCGCGCACCGCGACGCCGTTGGCCCATGCGGCCCATTCCGGCGAGACGCGCTTGGTCTTGTCGAGACCGAATACCGTCGCGCCCGGCTGGTAGGGATGCGTCTGCGCCTGCGCCCGCGCCCGCGCCGCCGGCCGCCGCGCCACCGAGGCCGCCGCCACCGATGCATTGTCGATGATGCGGTTGCCGATCATCTCGACCACCTCGTCCTCCACCGCCACCGGATCGGAGGCGACCTCCGCGATCTTCCAGGCCAGTTGGTCGGCGCGCTGCAGAGGCTCGGCGGATTTGTAGGTGCGAACGGTATGCTGCTTCACTTGCTGGTTCCTTGTCGGCTTAAACGGTGGTGGTGGTGTTTTTCGCGATCGGGACCGGACGGCCGTCCTCGCCGATCGCGACCATTTCGAAGGTGCCGTGCATGGCGCGGCTGCGCTGGCCGCTCGCGACCTCCTCACGGAAAATCTCGACCGCCACGGTCATCGACGTTCGGCCCGAGCGCACGACGCGCGCAACGATCTCGATCAACTCGCCAACCTTGACGGGCTCCCTAAATTCGACGGTATCGGTGCGCACCATTACGACATTGCGGCCGGCATGGCGGGCACCAGCAGCGAACGCCGCCTTCGCCATCAGGCTCAGAGCCGTCCCCGCAAACAGGGTGCCGTAGTGGTTGGCGTGCTCGGGAAACACGACTTCGGAAAAGCGGGTTTCCACCGGCGGGGGCGGTTCGGAGGCACCAAATGACATGGAATAAACTCCCGACGGGGGCGAAATCGCTTTGCCGGCCGGCACCATATCCACCCCGGCAGGGGTTGGGAACGTCATAAATAGTATAGTTTTTTCAAAAGCCTTGCCAGAACAGCAAGGCATTGCAACAGCTTAGGATGCAGCGCAGGAACGCAGCCGCAAGGCCCCGCCGGCAGCGAACCGGAAGCCACCCCTTTCGCTCGAAACAGGACGGACGCGCCGTGGCGCGCCCGTCATCAACCCCGGCTTTGGGTTTCAGTGGTAGAGCTGCAATTCCGGACGCGGATCGGGAACGAAGCCGTCCTTGTTCGGCATCGCGATCTTCGGCAGCGTCTCGGCGTTCACCGTGTCGGTCGGCTTGATGATCTTCCCCTCGGACAGGATGTAGGCCACCACGGCATAGACCTCGTCGTTCTTCAACGAGCCGGGGGCGCTAAACGGCATCGCCCGCTTGACGTAGTCGAACAGCGTGGTCGCATAGGGCCAGTAGCTTTCCACCGTCTTCACCGGCGTCTTGGTCGCCAGCGAGCCACGGCCACCGATCAGCTTGTCGCCGCCGATCCCTTTCGCGGGATTGCCCTCCAGCTTGTCGCCATGACACGCCGCGCAATTCTCGGCGAAGACTTTGGCGCCCTGCGTCCCGGTGCCGCTGCCCGGCGGCAGACCGCGCCCGTCCGGCGGAATCGCGAAGAAGCCGGAGAGCTCGGCCGGATCGACCTTGGTGCCGAAACCGTAGCGGTCGTTAATAGCCTGCGCGAACGCCGCGGACGACAAAAGGCCGACCAGCACCGCGCTTCCAAGCACAGTTTTAAGCGTGGACATTGGCGACATCTCCCGTTTCGTTGACGGCCCAGCTCTGGATCGCATTGAGGTGATAGATCGAGCCGAACGGTCCGTTCGATCCGCGAATGGCGATCAGTTGCTTGAGAGTCGGCTGCACATAACCGGTGTCGTCGATGCAGCGGCTTTGCAGAATCGCAGGCTTGCCGTCCCACACCCACGGGAAGCTGAAGCGCACGGTGCAGATCGGCTCCGGCGTGGAGTCGATCCGTGCCGGATACCAGGTCTTGCCGCCATCGACCGACACATCCACCGACTGGATGCGTCCGCGCCCGGACCATGCCAGACCCTGGATATTGTAGAAGCCCGCTCCCGGCAGCTTCATGTCGCCGGACGGGAATGTGATCACCGACTTCGCGTCCATCTCCAGCGTGAAGATGCGCGCCTTTCCGTCGCCGAGCAGGTCGGTGTATTTCGAGGTTTCCTCGCGCGTCATGAACGGCTTGTCGCTGACCTCGAGCCGTCGCAGCCATTTGATGTGGGTGTTGCCCTCATAGCCCGGCAGCAGCAGCCGGAGCGGATAGCCCTGCTCGGGACGCAGGGCCTCGCCGTTCTGGCCGTAGGTGATCATCGCGTCCTTCAGCATCTTCTCCATCGGAATGCTGCGCGTCATCACCGCGGCGTCGGCGCCTTCTGCCAGCACCCATTTAGCATCGGTCTGAAGGCCGACCTCCCGGGCGATGGTGGCGAACGGAACGCCGGTCCATTCCGATGTGCTGAGCAGCCCGTGGGTGCCCTGCACCGTTTTCAGCGTCGGCTTGTTCCATTCGGTGAGGCCGTTGCCGGAGCATTCGATGAAATGCTTGCGCGTCACCGCCGGGAAACGCTTGATGTCCGTCATGCTGAACTTCTTGGCGGTGTCCACCATGCCATGCACGATGAGGCTGTGCCTGGCCGGATCGATGGTGGGAATGCCGCCATGGTGACGTTCGAAATGCAGGCCCGACGGCGTGAGATTGCCGAGTCCCTTCTCGAGCGGGGTCATGCTCCATGACGTGATGTCGTTGGCGGTTGGATAGCGCCAGCGCACCTCGGTCTCGAATTGCGAGCGCGAACCGTAACCGCCATCGGCGGCGACACCGCGCCCCTGCTCTTTCGTCGGATCGTCCGGAACATCGAAATGAAACGCACCGGGCGGTGCCTTGTTGTCAGCGGCATGGGCAAAACCACCGGAGCCGACCACGCCGGCAAGCGAGCCGGCAGCGAACAGGAATTTTCGTCGGTCGGTGATGGCGGCACGGGGAAACATGCCGTCCTTGCAGTCGCAGTCTTCTTGCTGTCGTTGGGCAATATGGCGTTGTTCCGCCAGAATCATTTGCTCGACCATCCGACGAGATTTCTCGTCATAGACGGCATGTCCGTCGCTTTTCATGTCTCTCTCCATAAGAGATTGAGCATCACGTGGAGGGGCCACTACGCCTAGTGAACCCTCGGCACCATCATCCCCACCCGGCTCATCCGGATACGGACAACAAATTATTCTATCTACCAGTAGGTAGGTGTAAACGACCGCGCATGCGACAGATTTGATTTTTCCCCTATTCCGGGCGGTCGTGGCCGATCTATAAGAACCGGAAAATTCCACCAGCCAGAACGATCCCCATGAAGCCCGTTGTCATAACCGAGACCAAAACGCAGCTTTTGCGAAGCGCCGAGACCTTGATCCGACGCCGGGGATATTCCGGATTCAGTTACGCCGATCTGTCGGATGTCGTGGGGGTGAAGAAGGCCAGCATCCATCACCATTATCCGACCAAGGAGCGGCTTGTCGTGTCCGTGCTGGCAGCCTATCGATCAAGGTACGCGGACGGACTCGCGCAGATCGGAAAACGGCACGAGCATGCGCTGGACCGTATCGACGCCTACGGTCGTCTGTATCTCAGCGGGGTCGAGCAGAATCTGGGTTGCTTATGCGCGGCGCTCGCGGCCGAACTCGAGACGCTTCCCGCAGCCTTGCGCGATGGCACAACAGCGTTCTTCCAGGAGCACATCGGCTGGCTGGAAAAAATATACGCCGAGGGCTTATCCCGCGGCGACGTCCGCAACACCATCAAGGCGAAGGAAGCCGCCCGCTTCATCGTCTCGGCCTTGGAAGGCGGGCTGATGATGGAGCGGATGGTCTCAGGCCGGTCGGGCTTTAAAATGACCCTGTCGGCCATCCGGAAAATGCTGGAGCCCTGAGACCGCCTGCTCGGACGGCCTTCGGCGCCACCCATCCCCGGTTACGAGGATCACCGCAGTTCACCTGCGATGATCTCTGGCTTATCGCCGCGTGGCCCGATTACTCGGCGGCGCTGCGCAGCTCGGCCTTCTCCACCTTCACCGCGCAGAACTTGAATTCGGGAATCTTTCCGAACGGATCGAGCGCCGGGTTGGTCAGCAGGTTCGCCGCAGCCTCAGCGTAGCAAAACGGCATGAACGCCATGTTCTCCGGCACGTCGCGGTCCGAGCGCGCCTTGACCTCGACGGCGCCGCGCCGCGTCTCGACCCGAACGAAATCGCCCGGCCAGACGTTGAGCCGCCGCATGTCCTTCGGCGACAGGAGCACCGTTGCCTCCGGCTCGATGCTGTCGAGCACGCCGGCGCGGCGGGTCATCGAGCCGGTGTGCCAATGCTCCAGGATACGGCCGGTCGAGAGCACCATCGGATACTCTTCATCCGGAATTTCGTCCGGCGCCGTGACGTGCGCGGGCACGATCCGGGCGCGGCCGCTCTCGGTCGGAAAGCCGGTGGTGAAGATGATTTCGTTGCCGGGCTGGTGCGGATCGTCCACCGGATAGGTGACCGCCCCTTCGCGCTCCAGACGCTCCCAGGTGATGTTGTCCAGCGACGGCATCAGACTTGCCATTTCGGTGAAGACATCGGCAACGCCGGCGTAATTCCAGCCGCAACCCATGCGGTTGGCGATCTCCTGGATGATCCAGATGTCCTGACGCGCGTCGCCCGGCGGCTTCAGCACCTGACGCGAAATCTGCACGCGGCGGTCGGTATTGGTGAAGGAGCCGACCTTCTCGGCAAATGCCGAGGCCGGCAGGATGACATCCGCATGGAACGCCGTTTCGGTGACGAACAGATCCTGCACCACGAGGTGATCCAGCTTGGCGAGCGCCTCGCGCGCATGCTGCAGGTCGGGGTCGGACATCGCCGGATTTTCGCCCTCGATATACATGCCGCTGATGGTGCCGGCGTGGATCGCGTTCATGATCTCGACCACGGTCAGTCCCGGCACCGGATCGAGCTCCTGCTGCCAGACCTTCTCGAACGTCGCGCGCAGATCGGTGCGGCCGACCGGCTGATAATCCGGCAGCAGCATCGGGATCAGGCCGGCGTCGGAGGCGCCCTGCACGTTGTTCTGACCGCGCAGCGGGTGAAGGCCGGTGCCGGGCCGGCCGATCTGGCCGGTGATCAGCGCGAGCGCGATCAGGCAGCGCGAATTATCGGTGCCGTGGATGTGCTGGCTGATGCCCATGCCCCAGAAGATGATCGCCGATTTCGCCTTGGCATAGAGCCGGGCGACCTCCTTGATGGTCTCGGCGGGAATGCCGCAGATCTTCTCCATCTTCTCCGGCGGGAATTCCTTGATCTTCTCCTTGAGCTCCTCGAAGCCCTCGGTGTAGCCGGCGATGTACTGCTTGTCGGTGAGGTCCTCGGTGATGATCGTATGCAGCATGCCGTTCAGCAGCGCCACGTCGGCGCCCGGTTTGAACTGCAGGTTGCGATAGGCCAGGCGCGACAACGGCTGCTTGCGCGGGTCAATAACGATGAGCTTGGCGCCGTTCTGCTTCACCGCGTTCTTGAAGAAGGTCGCGGCAACCGGATGGTTCGCGGTCGGGTTCGCGCCGATGACGACGATCACCTCGGCGTCGAGCGCGGCGGAGAACGGCGCCGACACCGCGCCGGAATTGACGCCCTCCATCAACGCGGCCACCGACGAAGCGTGACATAGCCGCGTGCAGTGGTCGACGTTGTTGGAGCCGAAGCCGGTGCGCACCAGCTTCTGGAACAGATAGGCCTCCTCGTTCGATCCCTTGGCGGAGCCGAAGCCCGCCAGCGCCTTCGGACCCTTCTCGTCGCGGATCTTCACCAGCCCTTTGGCGGCGACATCGAGCGCCTCTTCCCACGAGGCTTCGCGGAAATGCGTGAACGGATTGGCCGGATCGACCTGATCCATCGCGCTCTTCCTGGCGTTGGGCAACCGGATTAGCGGCTTGGTCAGGCGATGCGGATGGTGGATGTAGTCGTAGCCGAAGCGGCCCTTGACGCACAGGCGGTTGTGGTTCGCCGGGCCGTCGCGACCCTCGGCATAGACGATCTGCTCGTCCTTGACGTGATAGGTGACCTGACAGCCGACGCCGCAGAACGGGCACAGCGAGTCGACCTTGCGGTCGGCATAGACCGTGCGGGTATCGTGCTGCGCGTCGAGCAGCGAGGCCGGCATCAGCGCGCCGGTCGGGCACGCCTGCACGCATTCGCCACAGGCAACACAGGTGGATTCTCCCATCGGATCGTCGAAGTCGAACACGATCTTGGCGTCATGGTTGCGATAGGCCATGCCGATGACGTCGTTGACCTGCACCTCGCGGCAGGCGCGCACGCACAGGCCGCACTGGATGCAGGCATCGAGATTGACGCTCATCGCCGGATGGCTGTAGTCGCCGGTCCAGCGCTCGGCGGCCGGAAACCGGCTCTGCGTGACATGAACCCGATCGGCCCAGTTCCAGAACTTCGAATCCGGATCGTGCGAGGTCTCGCGCGCCGGCTGGTCGGCAACCAGAAGCTCCATCACCATCTTGCGGGCGGAGGTGGCGCGGTCGGTCGCGGTCTTCACCTTCATGCCGACGGTCGGCATGCGCATGCAGGACGCGGCAAGCACGCGCTCACCCTCGACCTCCACCATGCAGGCGCGGCAATTGCCGTCGGCGCGATAACCCGGCTCCGGCGAATAGCACAGATGCGGAATTTCGGTTCCTTCGCGCCTGGCGACCTGCCAGATGGTTTCACCCGGCGCGGCCTCGACCATTTTTCCGTCGAGTTCGAATTGAATCTTGGTCATTCGGCAGCCTCCTTAGGCGCGAACTCCTCGGGGAAATACTTGATCACGGATGTCAGCGGATTCGAGGCAGCCTGCCCGAGACCGCAGATCGACGCATCGCGCATGGTCTGGCTCAGCTCGTTGAGCAGATCGCGATCCCACGCCCGCGTTTCCATCAGCCTGGCCGCCTTCTGCGTGCCGATCCGGCACGGCGTGCACTGGCCGCAGCTTTCATCCTCGAAGAACTTCATCAGATTGAGCGCGGCGTCCTTGACATCGTCCTTGTCGGACAGCACCACCACCGCCGCCGAACCGATGAAGCAGCCGTATTTTTCCAGCGTGCCGAAATCGAGCGGAATGTCGTTCATCGACGCCGGCAGGATGCCGCCAGACGCGCCGCCCGGCAGATAGGCGCGGAACTGGTGGCCATCGGCCATGCCGCCGCAAAATTCCTCGATCAGCTCCTTGATGGTGACGCCGGCGGGCGCGAGCTTCACGCCCGGATTCCTGACGCGCCCGGACACCGAATAACTGCGCAGGCCGTGCCGGTCGTTGCGGCCCTGACCCTGCCACCATGCCGCGCCCTTCTCGACGATGTCGCGGACCCACCACAGCGTCTCGATGTTGTTGATCAGCGTCGGCAGGCCGAACAGTCCGACCTGGAACGGGTAAGGCGGCTTGTGACGCGGCAGGCCGCGCTTACCCTCGATGCTCTCCAGCAGCGCCGATTCCTCGCCGCAGATATACGCGCCTGCGCCGCGCCTCATATGCAGCGTCGGCCCGCCCGGCGGCAGCTTGGCGATTTCCCGCTCAAGGATCTCGCGGCAGGCCGGATATTCGTCGCGCAGATAGATGTAGACCTCGCCGGCTTCCACCACATGCGCGCCGATCAGCATGCCCTCGATGAAGCGATGCGGATCGCTCTCCAGATAGAAGCGGTCCTTGAAGGTGCCGGGCTCGCCCTCGTCGCCGTTGATCGCCATCATGCGCGGCCCGGGCTCGCCGAGCACCGCGCGCCATTTGCGCCCCGTGGGAAAGCCCGCGCCGCCGAGACCGCGCAGCGATGCCTCGTCGAGCGCCTTGAGCAGATCGTCCTTCGACATCTCGCCCGAGCGCACCTTGTTCAGGAGCTTGTAGCCGCCGCCCGCGACATAGGCGTCATAATCAACATATTCGGGCAGACGCGCGTGGGTGTCGTCGGCCTTGGCCGTAGCCAGCACGTTCTCGACCGTGGCGTGATCGACGAAATTGTGTCCGACCTCCGCGACCGGCGCCGTGTCGCAACGGCCGACGCAAGGCGCGCGCACGACGCGCACGCCGGGGCCGGCCTTGTTCTGCAATTCCTTGAGCAGGGTTTCGGCGCCGAGCATCGCGCAGGTCAGCGAGTCGCAGACGCGGATGGTCAGCGGCGCGATATCGGGCTGGCCGTCCTTCACCACATCGAAATGCGCGTAGAAGGTCGCAACCTCAAACACTTCAGCGAAGGCGAGCTTCATCTCGTCGGCGAGCGAAGCAAGATGCGCCGCGGAAATCTGGCCGTAAGTATCCTGGATGAGATGCAGATGCTCGATCAGAAAATCGCGGCGGCGCGGACGATCGCTGAGCAGGCGCTCGATCTCCTCGCTTGCCTGCGGATCGATCTGACGGCCCTTCGGCACCGCGCGGGCGCGTCGCCGTCCCTCTCCTGGATGTTCGAATGGAATGACTTGCTGTTGCCCGACGTGCTTCATTGGAACAGCTCCAGTGTGATTAAAAACATATGGCTGCTGGCACGCGGAATGCAAGGAAGAAGCCGATTTCTCGACGTGAATCACCCTTCCCTGATCGCGCGCGGCAGCTTTCTGATCATCGAGCAAATCGAGCACCTGCTCAGCCGGGCGGCACAGCCGCGCGCCTTTCCAGGTTTCGACGATGGGACACAACAGAAGTTCCGGCGAGCGCACCAGCAGGTCCAGAATGGCTTCGTCATCCCATTTGAGATGCTCCGCCGATTGCTGCACTGCGACAAATCCGGTTTTGCGGATCAGATCCCGCGCCGTGATCCGCATTTTGCGGATGAGGTAACTCAACCGGCTCTTGCTGGGCGGCGTCTGCACGCAGTCGATGACACGAGGTGTGAGGCCGCTCGCTTCGATCGTCGCCAGCACCCGCACGGACGTGCGGGAAGCGGGATTGTGATAGATCGTCACATCCTTGGATCGAGATCGGCTTTTTTTGCGAAGCAAACTGCCTACGCGGCTGTTGTCAGATCGACTTCGGTCGGATGTCATGTCCCGCCACGGCGCGCGTCGGCTCGCCAGCCACGTTCACAGTACCCCCATCCCCTGCCCCAGAGGCAAGGGATAAAATCACCGCACGCTTCTGACGCCAGCGTGCGACATCGCGCAGCTCTATCGCTATACAGACATCATACATAACGAAACGTCCTGACGGCCGCACAGCGCCGCGTCAGGCCGGGCGGAATCCGGCACGCTCCAGCGTGGCGCGCGTCTCGCTCGATGCCAGCGAGTCGAGAAAGGCACGCACCGCGGGCCGCGCCTTGCGCGCCGAGACCAGCGCGAAATCGTAATGTTCCTCGGCCAGCGGAATGAAGCCGAGCCCTGCGGCGCGCGCGACCGGCGCGATGGTCACGCCCCAGTCGGCACGGTTCTGCGCCACCGCCGCCGCGACGGCGTTGTGCGACTTCGGCTGGTTCCAGTAGCCATCGGGCCGCGCCTCGCCGAGCAGGCGATCGATCAGGATGCGCGTGCCCGCGCCCTGATTGCGGTTGACCATCAGGCAGGACGGATCGGCCAGCGCGGCCTTGACCGCGCCTTGCGCATCGCGTTCCTCAAAACGATTGTCGCCGGCGCGGAACACGATGCCCTGCATGCGCCGGTAGCCCGGCACGAGTTCGAGACCCGGCACCAAAAACGACGCGTTGTAGGTGTCGGTCTTGTCGTCGAACAGATGGATCGGCGCCAGATCGCATTCGCCACGCCGCGCCGCCGCAAGCCCGCCGAGACTCCCGACCGGAATCGAACGCACCGACAGGCCGCCGCGCACCAGCGACGCGGTGACGATATCGAGCCCGGTGCAATGACTGCCGACGATCACGAGATCCGGCACCCGCACATGCGGCGTGAACAGCGTCACCTCCGCTTCGGTGCCGGCCGGCATCTGATAGGCCAGCGCGTCGATGCGCAGGAAGCCATCGGCCTGCGCGAACGCGGTGATCGCACCCGAGCCCTTGCCGGACGGATAGGCGATCAGACCGTCCTCGCCCTCGACCAGCGAGACCATGACGAATTCGGTGCGGCCAAGTTCGGAGGCGATGCGCACCGGCACCCTGGCCGTCACCTTGGCGTCAGACCGCGGCGGCAGTCCCGCCATGCGGCGCAGCACCGGCACGATCATGTCGTGGAAGGTGAACATCGCCGAAGTGGGAAAACCCGGCAGGATCACCACCGGCTTGCCGTCGCACACCGCAAGGCACAGCGGCTTGCCGGGTTTGAGCGCGACGCCATGCGCAATGATGCCGGGCTTGCCGAGCCGACCGATGATGCGATGGGAGACGTCGCCCGCGCCTTTCGAGGTGCCGCCGGAGAGCACCAGCATGTCGCATTGCGCCAGCGCCGCGCGCATCGCGGCTTCGAGTTTGACTTCATCATCCGGAAACGCGCCGACGAAAACGGCATCGCCGCCGTTCTCGGCGATGGCGGCGGTGACGATCGGCCCGTTGGTGTCGTAGATCGCCGCGGGCCGCAGCGATTGGCCCGGCGGCACCAGTTCGTCGCCGGTGGAGAGGATCGCGACCTTCGGCTTGCACGCCACCTTCACCTCGGCGATGCCGCACGCCGCCAGCATGCCGACCTCGCGCGAGCCGACGATGGTGCCGGCGCGCATCAAGGCTTCGCCGCGCGCGATGTCCGACCCGGCGTAAGATACGAACTGGCCGGGCGACGCCGCACGGCGGATTTCGATGGCGCGCGCGCCGGCCGGCTGGGTGTGCTCGATCATCACCACCGCGTCGGCGCCGCGCGGAACAGGGCCGCCGGTCGCGATCGGCGTCGCGGTGCCGGGCGTCACCACGAGTTGCGGCGCGTCTCCGCAGGCGATGATCTCATTGTTGAGCGCGAGGCGAATGGCGGAGCCCTCCGCCGCCATCGCCAGATCGCTTGAGCGCACGGCGAAACCATCGACATTGGAACGGTCGAACGGCGGCACGTCGATCGGCGCGATCACGTCTTCGGCGAGCGCAAGACCGAGCGCATCGTTCAGCTTGCGCATCTCGTGGCGCGCCGGGCGTGGAAACAGCGCGGTCTCGAAACGCGACAACGCTTCCTCGCGCGACAGAACGGTGAGGAACTGCTCCTGATCGAGACTGGCCGAACGCTTCGGAGACGGAGGATGGGCCATGCTCACCTGCTACACCACATCATTGTCGAACAGCATCGCGCTGCATGGCGTGCCCGCGGCGTAACCTTCGCTGCCGCCGGGCACCGCAAGCCAGCCATCGGCCCGCGCCAGAAGACGCAGCGACAGATCGCCGACCGCGATCGGCTGCCAGCTCTCGCCCTCGCGCCTGACGAGAACGATGTCGGCCATGCCCGGCCCGGACGCGATCTTGCGCGCCAGCGTCAACACCACCGGCGCCCTTGCACATATATAATGTCCCGACAGCCGATCCAGAGCAGGACGCGCCAGCGTCAGCCACGCCGCCAAAGCCTGATCCGCCGCGCCCGGCAGCGCAACGACCGGGCATGCACCGATCCGGCCCACCGCCGTGCTGCGGCCGGGTTGCAACGCGACACCATGCGCCTGCAACTCGCCACGTTGTGCGAGCGCAGTCACCGCGGCATCGGCCTGCCCTGCTCCGGTGCCGCCGATCATCACCAGCATATCGCAGGCGGATACATCGAGTTCGCTTGCAATCGACGCCCTATCGCGGCCCGGCGCATCGACACAAACCACATCGGCGCCGGCGCACCGCGCGAGTGCTGCGATGAATTCCGTTGTCGTCGCACACACGGACGGCACGTTGACGATTCTCAGGCGCGGCCGGCACACGTCGAGAGTTGCAAGGCCAAGCGCGCGGGCGACCAGCAGATCGAGCGGCCGCAGCCTGCGTCCTTGCGCGATCGCGACGTCATCCAGCCCGATGTCCTCGCCCGCTCGGCGGACGTTCGCGCCGGGCGCGGACTCACCGACCGCCTGCGCCAGCGATCCGATCTGCTCCACCATGTCGGGTTCGATCACGCAATCGCAGCCGGCCGGCAGCGCATTGCCGGCATGGACCCATCGCGGCACGCCGGTCAGCGGCACCGGCGCATAGGACGACGCGCCGACCAGATCGGAGGCGCGGAACGCCCAGCCATCGCGCATGGCGATATCGCACTCCGGCACGACGTGGCCGGTTCGCGACAGACCCGCGGCGATGCAGCCCTCGGCCTGCGCCAGTGGCATCACCGTTGCCGCAACCGGCGCGAGACTGTCGCACAGCAGCGCGCGCGCCTGCTCCAGCGGCGTGAGAGACGCGATAATCTGCTGCGGTCCCGCCATCGGGATATGGTGGACCACTTACCGGCGGCTTTGGCAACCCGCCGGCAGGAAGCGGCACGTGTGCGACCTTAGAGCGTGCGACATATATGCGCGCGGCTTGTGCGCCGCGCGATCTATTTGCGGGCGCGCGCCGCCTTCTCTGCCGCCCGGTATTGCTCGATGCGAGCCTTGAGGCCGGGCCGGCTGGCGCTTTCCACCAGGGCCGCGAGATCGGCGGCGCGGGTATCCGGCGCGGTGAGAGCGAGCAGCATCGTCTGCGACACCGGATCGAGCAGCGCAGCGCGCGCGACCGCCGCCTCGATCACACCCGCCCATTCCTCCTTCGGCGCAAGCGATGTCGCAAAACCGATCGTCTTCGCCTCGGCGGCATCGAACACCCGGCTCGCCGACAGGATCGAGCGTGCCGCATCCGCGCCGACACGGCCGACCAGACGCCGCGTGCCGAGCGCGATGCCGAAGCGCCAGCCCGGCATGCGGAACTTTGCATCGGGCGTCGCCACCCGCTGCGCGCACGAACAGAAGATATCGCAGCCCGCGCCGAGCACCTTGCCATGCGCCAGCGCCAGCGTGGCGAACGGCGCGTGCGCGATCCGCTGCAGCAGCATTTCGATGCGGATCAGCTTGAGCACGAGATCGCCGTCGCTCTGCGTCACCAGATCGCCGAGATCGAAGCCCGAGCAGAAATTGGTGCCCGCTCCGCGAAAAATCATCAACGTGGTGCCATCACGCTCGGCCTCATCCAGCACCGCCAGCAGCGCCTCCACCAGCGTGGCGCTGAGCGCGTTGGATTTGTCCGGCCGCGTCAGCGTCACGTGCCGCGTCGGGCCGTCGCGCTCGACGGTGAGTTCTGCAGTCGTCATTTCCACATCCTATTGTGCCGCGGCCACCCTGAGACTGGCGAACACCTCCTCGGTGTGCGCGCCCAGCGCAGGCGGATTGCGCCTGATTCCGATATTCTCGCCCGACATCAGCAGTGGCGAAATCACCGTGCGGGTGCGATGGCCGCCGGGCAGCTCGAGCGGCTGCACCAGCCCGAGATGATCGACCTGCGGATCGGCCAGCGCCTCCGAATAGGTGTTGATCTCGCCGGACGGCACGCCCGCATTGCCGAAGCGCTCCAGCCACACCGCTTTCGGCTCGAGCTGAAAAACGGTCTCGAGAATATCGCGCAGCGCTTCCTGGTTCTTCGCCCGCATCGCCGGCGAGGTGAAACGCGGGTCGTTGATGAGATCCGGCAGCTTGACGATATCGCAGACCTGCGCCCATAGCCGGTTGTTGCCGGCGGCGAGCGCGAACCAGCCATCGGCGGCGCGAAACGCCTGATACGGCGCGTTGCGCGGATGCGCCGAGCCGAGTTTCACCGGATCGACGCCCGTGCCGAAATACTGGCTGGTCTGCAACGCCGCCACCGCCAGCGTCGCGCCCAGCATCGAAATATCGAAGTGATCGCCGCCCTTTTTCTCGCGCACCTTCATCAGGCCGCAGACCACCGAGAACGCGCCGTACAGTCCGCTGACGAAATCGCACAGCGGCACGCCGCATTTCACCGGCGCGCCGCCCGCATCGCCGGTCACGCTCATCACGCCGGCGATCGCCTGCAACGTCAGATCGAAGCCGCCCTGCTGCGAGCGCGGCCCGGTTTGGCCGAACGCCGAGATCGAGGCATAGACGAGGTCCGGCTGGTCCTTCGACAGCGTCGCATAATCGAGGCCGTTGCGTGCCATCACGCCCGGGCGATAATTCTCGATCACCGCGTCGGCCGAGCGCACAAGCTCGCGCGCCATTTGCAGATCCTTCGGATTCTTCAGATCGAGCGTCACCGAACGCTTGTTGCGATTGACCGAGGCGAAATTCTCGCTGTAACCCTCCGACAGCGGCGGCCACTGCCGCATGCCGTCGCCCTCCAGCCGCTCGACCTTGATGACATCCGCTCCCATGTCGGCGAGCAGCATGCCGCAGAACGGCCCGGCGGCGACTTCGCAGAATTCGATGACCCGAACACCCTCGAGCGGCAACATGGGCATACTCCTTTTCAGGTCGATTGCTGCTTGGCGCCGAACAACCATTCGATGCCAACCAGACGGTCGCAGATAAAGACGGCAATGCAGGCGAGCAGGATCAGCAGCGAGGCTGCCGCCGCGCCGAGCGAGTCCGCGTTCTGTTCGATATAGCTGAACAATTGCACCGGCAGCGGCGTGGTATGGGTGTCGGACAGGAACAGCGCGATGTTCACATCGTCCAGCGAGACAATGAAGCTGAACAGCATGCCGGCCAGCACCGCATGGCGGATCAGCGGAAACGTCACGTACCAGAACACCCGCAGCGAGTCCGCGCCGAGGATCGAGGCGGCGCGCTCCAGCCGCGGATCGATGCCGACAAAGCTCGCCAGCACGAGGCGGATGACATACGGCACCGCGATCAGCATCTGCCCCATCGTCACCGTCATCACCGAGGCGCGGATGCCGAGCGACTGATAGAACTGCATCAGCGCAAGGCCGATCAGCACGGTCGGCAGCATCAACGGCGAGAGGAAGAAGGTCTGCAACGCGCTCGACGCCGCGTTGTTCAACGAGCGCAGGCCGAGCGCGGCGATCACGCCGAGCGCGGTCGAGATCACCGCGACCGCGAAGCCGATCTTCAGACTGAGCCAGAGCGAGCTGCTCCACATCGAATCGGTCAGCACCTCGCCGTACCATTTCAGGCTGTAGCCGGCCGGCGGGAACGACAGGAACGCCGCCGAATTGAGCGAGGTCAGGATGACGATGCCGATCGGCGCGATCATCAGGAAACAGATCAACGCGACATAGCCGGTGAGAAGCCGATTGCTCATCGCACGATCCTCCGCCGGCTCGATCCGTCGCGGACGAAGAAGGTGTAGACCGCCGTGACGAGGGCCGTCGCCACCAGCAGGATCAGCGCGACGGCGGAGGCGAACGGCCAGTTCAGCACCAGCAGGCCTTCCTTGTAGACCAGATAGGGCATCACTGGCACCGACGCGCCGCCGACCAGCGCCGGGGTCACGAAGCCGCTCGCGGCAAGACAAAACACGATCACCGAACCCGCGGTGACGCCCGGCAGGCTGAGCGGCAGCGTGATCCGCGTGAACACGCTAAAGCCGTTGGCGCCGAGGCTGCGCGCGGCGCGCGGCAGCGCCGGATCGATCTGCTGCAGCGAGCCGACCAGCGAGATTACCATGAAGGGCAGAAACACATGCGTCAGCGCGATGATGACGCCGGTCTCGGTGTAGAGCAGATGGCGGACCGGTAGACCGATGGCATGAAACATCTGGCTCAGAATGCCGTTGGGCCCGAGAATGATGATCCAGCCATAGGAGCGCACCACGGCGCTGACGAACATCGGCGCGATCACCAGAAACACCACCAGCGAGCGTCCCCTGCGCCAGTTCTGCGACAGGAACACCGCCACCGGATAGCCGATGATCAGCGTCGCCAGCGTCGTCACCGCGCTGATCCGCATCGAGCGCCACAGCACAGAGCGATAGAATTCGTCCTCGAAGAATCTGGTGTAGGTCTCGAGCGACAGATGGCCGTGCGGCGCGAAGCTCGTCCAGGTCGAGACCAGCAGCGGCCAGACGAACAGCACCGCGTAGATCAGGATCGCCGGCACCAGCAGCAGGCCGGCATGCATCCGGACCGGCGAGCGCAGGCCCGATACCGGAACGGCGGCGCTGTCGGCGAGCGCGTTCATTGTAGCACGCTTTCCGCAACCCGTGGCTCGCTCGCGGCCTTGATCGCTTCGCCCGAAGGAATCAGCCGCGTCTCGTCCGCCGCCCATGACAGCGCGAGATTCTCTCCGACCTTGGCGACGCAACGCTTGACCGCGAGATCGGCAACAAGAAGCGTGCCGCCGGTCTGGATCTCCACCCGGCGGACCGAGCCGTGATAGGTGGTGCCGACCACGCGGCCGGTGACGCTGTTCTCGCCGGCCTCATGGCCGGCATAGATGTTCTCCGGGCGGATCGCGAGCGTCACCTTCTCGCCCACCTCGCCGCGCGGCGTTTCGGCCCGCAGCTTGCCGAGCGGCGTGTCGACTACCACACAGGCGCCGTCGCGGCCCGCAACCACGCCGTCGAACAGGTTGGTCACGTCCATGAACCGGGCGGAGAAGATCGTGCTCGGATGCTCGTAGAGTTCGCTCGGCGTCGCGCGCTGTTCTACCCTGCCCGAAGCCAGCAGCACCACGCTGTCGGCTGTGACCAGCGCCTCCTCCTGATCGTGGGTGACGACCACGGTGGTGATGCCCGCCGCCTTCAGAATCCGCCGCATCTCCTCGCGCATCTTCTTGCGCAGCAGCGCGTCGAGATTGGACAGCGGCTCGTCGAGCAACAGCACCGAAGGGCGCACCACCAGCGCGCGCGCCAGCGCGACGCGCTGCTGCTGGCCGCCGGACAGCTCCTTCGGATAACGCTTGCCGAGATGGCCGAGCTGCACGAGGTCGAGCGCCTCCTGCACCCGGCGTCCGGTCTCGCTCGTGCTGACGCCGCGCATCTTGAGGCCGAACGCGACATTGCGATCGATCGTCATATGCGGAAACAGCGCGTAGTTCTGGAACACCATCGCCATGTCGCGGCGGTGAGGCGCGACATGAGCCATGTCGCGCCCCGCCACCATGATGGCGCCCTGGTCGGGCGTCAGAAATCCCGCGATGAGATTCAGCAGCGTGGTCTTGCCGCAGCCCGAAGGGCCAAGCAGGGCCACGATCTCGCCAGGCGCGGCCGAGAACGACACGTCGTCGAGTGCGACGAAATCGCCATAGGCCTTGCGCAGCCTGTGAATCTCAAGGTGGGTTTCCATCAGCGGCCTCCGACCATGGCGGTCCAGCGGGCGGTGAGCGCCTGCAGGTTCTGGTTGATCGGACCGATGTTGAGGTTGAGCAGTGCCGCGACGTTCTTCTCGCCGTAAGGCACCTTCGCCGCGGCCGCCTCGTCCAGCTTCACGGTCTTGTTCACCGGGCCGAGCAGCATGCTCTCGGCGATCATCTTCTGCGCTTCGGGGCTGATGGTGAAGTCGATGAAGCGCTGGGCGAGATCGGGATGCGGCGCGCCCTCGACGATATCGAACTGCTGCGGATATAGGATCCCGCCTTCCTTCGGCAGCACCAGCGCCACCGGCGCGCCGGTGCCGGCGAAGTCATGCACGCGCGCGCTACCGTTGAAGCCGATCCAGGCGCTGCCGGTGCCGAACAGCGCATCGACCTGCGCCGGCGGATCGACGAAAGCGAGCGCCTGCGGAATCATTTCCTTCATCTTGGCCCAGCCGGGCTCCAGATTGTCGATCGAGCCGCCATTGAGCTCGGCGATCTTGAGGAATAGCAGGTTCGTGTAGCCGATCGGCATGTTGTAGAACACGACGTGGCCCTTGAATTTCGGGTCCCACATATCCAGCCACGAGGTCGGCGCGGCCCAGCCCTTCTCCTTGAACAGCTTGGTATTGTATTCGAGGCCGAGCGCCTGAATGCCCATCACGACGCCGATGCCGTCCGGATCCTTGGCAAAATCGTAGAGATGGGCGAGGTTCGGCACTTTGGCCGGATCGAGCTTGGCGTAGAGCTTCTCGGCCTTGCCCTGATAGTGCGTGGTGTCGTTGGCCCAGATCACGTCGATCTGCGGGCTGGAGCGCTGCGCCTTCACCTTGGCGAGAATCTGGTTCGATGTGCCGGTGACGTAGACGACCTTGACGCCGTATTTCTTCTCGAAGGCGGGAATGACGGTGGCCTGCAGCGCCTTCTGCAGCGATCCGCCGAAGCCGGCGAACACCAGCTCTTTTTCCTCCGCCGCGGAGGCCGGCGTGCCGGCGCTCAACATCATTGCAAGGCAGACGCCTGCACCAAGAGCCGTCAGCCACGTTTTGCGAATGCCGCCCATTGCCTTCAAGATGTTCATCTCTGTCCTCCCTTCGGGACTTTGCCCCGTGTTCTGGTTGGTGGATTGAACTATTGCAGGCCGAATTCGACCCTCCGCACGTTATCCGGATCGATCTGCCTGATGATCGCGAGCTCCTCCTGCGTTGGCTCCGGCGTCACCGGAGCGCTGTCGAGATTGGGAATTTTAAAGCCGGTCTTCTCGGCCAGCTCCTGACGCGAGACGCCGGGATGGATGCTGTCGAGCACGAGGCGGCCGTCTTCCTTGCGGAAGATGCACAGCGGCGTGACGATGCGCTCAAGGTTGCCGTCGGAGGTGGTAAACGCGACCTCCTCGACGAAAATCTTCGGCGAATGTCCGGCGCGCCAGAGCACGACACGCTTCGACTTCGGCAGGATCGCCGGCCCGCCGCCGCCGCCGGGAAAGCGCACCTTCGGTTTCTCGCGATCGCCGATGAAGCTCGAATTGACGCGGCCCTTGGCATCGACCTGCGCCATGCCGAGGAAGGTCAGATCGAAACCGCCGCGCCCATTGAGACCATACACTTCCTGATTGTCGAAGATCGAGGCCGAGCCGCGGCCGAGATCGGCGGTGCTGGTCGCCGCCATGATCTTGTCCACGGTGGGATTGATGCCGCCGCCGACACTGATGAAGGTGCAATCCGGCGCATTGAGCCGCCGCGCCAGCGTCACTGCCGCGAGCGGCAGCGGCGAGTTGACGCCGACAAACACCACCTCCCCGTTGCGGATCAGGCGGGCCATCGCAACAGCCATCATGTCGGCGGGGCTGTAGGACTGGCTCATGCCGCCGCTCCCAGCGCGACGCGGTCATGCGCCGCCGTCTCGTCGAGATATTGCCTGAAGCCCTCGGGCGTGCGGCTGAGATCGAGATAACGGCGCATCGCCGGCTCGTCGATGTCGTAATGCTGATAGACCGCGGTCGGCCACGCGCCGACCGGCGCATGCACCACGGCTTCGACGAAGATTTCCGGAATGATGGTCAACTCCGGCTGCGCCACGAAGTGCGAGGTCTCGACAATCTTTTCCGCGGTGAGGATGACGCGCTTCGCCGCGCGGCTCATCAGGCGGTCCCACACCGGCGTGCCGTAGATGCGCGCATTGCCGCGCACGTCGGCCTCATGCACATGCAGGATCGCCCAGTCCGGACGCACCGCCGGCACCACCAGCGCATCCTCGCCGGTAAACGGGTCTTTCACCCGAGCAAACGGCGCGATGTCGGGAATGTCGCTGCCCTCGAAGCCGGCGACACACTGGAACGGCAGGCCGAACGCCGCCGCCTGCAGGCTGGCCATCACCGCCGGACAGGCGTTCTCGATCACATCAATGTCGCCCTTCTCCGCTGCGCGGCGGAAGCTCGGCGCCATGCCGAACGGCTGCTCCAGCGTCGCCATGCCGCAACGGACGCTGGCGAGGCAGCCGCCCGCCGCCAGCACGTCGGCATCAAAGCCGGGCGACGGCTTGATCAGGTGCAGTCCCTTGACGCTCTGCCGCGCCAGTTCGCGCACGAACGACGCCGGAATGCGCTGCGACAGGGTTCCGCCAAGCGTGACGATCTGGCCATTCTGCACGAGGCGCGCGGCGTTTTCCAAAGTCATCTGTTTCATGACGACACCTCCTCGGCGGCGGGCTGAAAGAATTGCGTGAGATTGCGGCGCAGGACCTTGCCGGTGGCGTTGCGCGGCAGTTCCTCGGTGAAGGCGATCCGCACCGGCACCTTGAAGTCGGCGAGATGCTCGCGGCAGTAGACTTGCAGTTCCTGCTCGGTGATAGAGGTCGCCGGAACTACGCAGGCGACCACAACCTCGCCCCAGATTCGGTCCGGCAAGCCGCCGACCGCGGCGTCGCGCACCGCCGGATGGCGGCAGATCACTTCCTCGACCTCCAGCGGCGAGACGTTCTCGCCGCCGCGAATGACGATTTCCTTCTTGCGGCCGACCAGGAAGATATGGCCGTCCTGATCCATGCGGCCGAGATCGCCGGTATGCAGCCAGCCATCGACGATGGTGTTGCGGGTCGCGTCCTCGTCGCGGAAATAACCGAGCATCACGGTCGGCGAGCGGATCACCAGTTCGCCGACCTCGCCCGCCGGCAGCGTGTTGCCCTGCCCGTCGAACACGCGGATCTCCTGTCCCGGAAGCGCCTGCCCGACCGAACCGATCTTGCGCTTGCCGCCGGCATAAAGCGGGTTGAGCGTCGAGGTCGCGGTGCCTTCGGTGAGGCCCCAGCCTTCGATCAGGATGTCCTTGCCGAAACGGTCCTCGAACCGCGTGGCAAGATCGACCGTCAGCGGCGCGGAGCCGGTCTTGACGAAATCAAGCCTGATATCGGCGCCGCGTACCTCGGCTTCACGCTCCAGCAGAATAGCAAGAACGGTCGGCGGCGCACTGAAACTGTTGACGTTATAGTCCATCACCAGCTTCCAGTGCTCGCGCGCGCTGAACTTGCGCACCAGGAGGATGGTGGAACGGGCGATGAAGCCGGCGATGTGGCTGACGATCAGCGCGTTGCAGTGGAACAGCGGCATCATGCACAGCGCGACATGATCCTCCGTCAGCCGGAAGCCCTGCGACAACGCCAGACCGTCGGCCCAGACATTGGCATGAGTGAGCAGCACGCCTTTGGGCCGGCCGGTGGTGCCGGAGGTGTAGATCAGCAGAATCGGCGTCGTCCGCGTCAGTCCCTCGACGCGGCGCGGCGCGCGCGGCTGCGCGAACAGTTCAGCGTCCGAGAGCACGGACACCGGAACGGCGACGCCCGGCGCGGCGCCGAGCAGCAGGATCGCCGGCTTCACGTCAAGCGTCTCGACCGCGCTGACGGCCAGCGGCAGGAATTCCGGCGAGGTGATCAAAAGCCGCGAGCCGGAATGGCCGAGCACATAGGCGGTCTCTTCCACCGTCAGGCGGTTGTTGATCGGATTGGCGATCACGCCGGTCTTGAACATGCCGAAATAGGCCGCCACCACCAGCGGCTCGTTGCCGATCAGCATGCTGACGCGGTCGCCGGTCTCCAGCCGCAATTTGCCGAACAGATGCGCGAACTGGTTCGAGAGGTCGTCCAGCTCCGCATAGGAGTAGGCCCTTCCCTCGAAAATAATGGCGGGCTTGGCGGCCCGATGATCTTCCAGCAACTGGCCAATCAACATGGCGTCGGAGACATCCTATGCATGACGTTTCTGGATAAAGCGCTGACCGAGCTCGCGCGACAGATCCTCCGCCGCGGCCATTACCGCCGGCGCGAACTCGACCGCGCGTTCGACCGAAAAACGATATTCGGGGCCGGAGATACTGATCGCGGCGATGACATTGCCGAGATGATCGCGGATCGGCGCGGCGACGCCGACGATCTCGCCGCGATACTCACCGTGATTGAGCGAGTAGCCGCGCTCGCGCGTCAGTTCGAGCTCGCGCCGCAGCCGCTTCGGATCGGTGATGGTCTTGGCCGTATATTTGTGCAGCGGCCCCCGGCATGCCCGTTCGATCTCGGCTTCGGGCTGAAACGCCAGCAGCGCGCGGCCGGTCGCGACATAGGCCGCCGGCGCGCGGCGGCCGACATGGACCTGTGCCTGCACCGGATTGGGGCTGTTGACCTTGTCGAGATACACCACCTCGCCGGGCACGCAGTATTCAGCAAGCTGCGAGCTCTCGCCGCTGATCCCGACCAGCCGCTCCAGATAAGCGTGCGCGACCTTCGCCAGTTCGATGGATTCGCCGGCCACGATGCCGAGCTCCCAGAGCCGGTGGCCGAGCCGATAGCCGCCACGCTCGGAGACGCGTTCGACATAACGCCGCGCTTCCAGATTGGAGAGCACGCCGTGGATCGCGGCCTTGCTCAGATCGAGACGCTGCGCGATCTCGCCAAGCGTCAAAGGCTCGCGCGACGAGGCAAGCATCTCGATCACGTCCAGCGACATGTTGAGGGAATGGAGATGTCGGCGCGGGCCGATGATCGTTGGCTGTTCATTCACGAGTGGTGAATACCATTTTCCATATGCGAATGAAGGCTAGGACCGGAAAAATGAGGAGTCAATTCGCGGGGAGATTAAATCCATGACGCGCCGCCACATCGCGGTGCCGGAACGCGCGCAATCGCCGCACAAAACAGGCGTCGCGCAAACAGATGTCGAAATGAGAATCCGGCAGACTCGCCCGGCGGCGTGCCGACGGTGCCGGCAAGCGGCAGCAGCGCTACGATCGCAGCGTTACGACAGCAGCGAAGGCAGGCCGCTCAGGCTGCTAATGCGATGATCGGGCTCGAAGCCGAGATGATCCATCTGCATGCGCAGCGCCTTGAACAGCGTCAGGGGCCGCACCAGATCGTGCCGCTGCCATGCCGCCGCCATCGCCTGCGGCGTGACCCGTTCGATCCAGGCGACGTTGAATCCGAATGCCTTGGCGCCGGAAGTGTCGAACGGGTTCGACGACACGAACAGAACCTCGTCCGGCGCAACGCCCAACGTCGCCTCCACCAGCGCGTAAGCTTTCGGACTCGGCTTGTAGGTCCTGCACGCATCGACGCTGATGGTGGCGTCGAGCACCTCGTGCAGGCCGGTGTTGCGCACCAGCGCGTTCAACATGTCCGGACTGCCATTGGAGAGGATGGCGAGCTTGCGGCTTTTCAGCGCCGCCAGCGCCTCTCTTGCATCGGGATACAGATCGAGATGCAGATACTTCTCCATGATGCGGTCGAACACGCCGGGCCCGGCCGTCAGCCCCAGCACGGCCAGCGTGACATCCAGCGAGGCACGCGTCACGGAGGCAAAATCCTCGTAGCGCTCCATCAGCGAGCGCAGCCAGGTGTATTCGAGCTGCTTGAGCCGCCAGATCTGGGTGATAATCTCGCCATGGCCGGGAAAGGCCTGTTCGGTGACGCCCTCGACGGACTGCACGTCATACAGCGTGCCATAGGCATCGAACACAACGGCCTTGATCGTCATCGGCATCATCCTGCTGAGAGGCTGCGGCACCACGGCCGCCGTGCGATCGAGCCTAGCGTCTGCCGCCCGTCATCTAAAGCGTGGTCTGCGAATGACCGCACTGCTTGCAGACATAACTGACGCGGGCCTGGCCTTTCGGCGCCGAGACGCGGTTGGCCGCGCCACACTTGCCGCAGATCGCCTCGATCCGTGTGTCGCCCTGTTTGACGACGACGCCTCTGCGCTCCATCGCCTCGCGGACCAGACGTTCGGCCTCCTCCCGCGACGATTGCTTGGACATTCCGTACCCCAAAAAAGGAACAAGGGCCTCGAAGGGCCCTTGTTTTTAGACTGCGTCTTTGGCGGCCTTGACCGGCCGGGCTCTGACGATCTTGCGGGCCGGCTTGGCCTTGAAGGTCATCGGCTCGCCGGTGAAGGGGTTGGTGCCCTTGCGCGCCTTGGTCGCCGGCTTCTTGACGACCACGAACTTCGCGAAGCCGGGAAGAAGGAAAACGCCGGACTTCTTGAGCTCCTTGTAGCCGATCGCGGTGAGCGATTCCATCACGCCCTTCACGTCCTTCTTGGAAAGTTCGGTCTCGCCAGCGACCTTCTCGATCAGCTGCGACTTCGTCATCTGAGTGGCCATAAAGCCTCCTGTTGATTCGCAATGCTGAACAGTATTGCGAAATACACGGTAAAGCGACTGCGAACGGCTATTTTCATAGGGGAAACGCACGTTCGGCGCAGCCCGGAATGTCCGGACTGCTTGCTTTTAAGCGTGATTCTCGGGATTCGGCCAACGCGAATTGACAAGGGCAACGCCCGGAAAGCCGCGCAAAACCGTATTTTCCACTTGAAAACAGGGCCTGCGGGCACCCCGCGCGTTAAACCGCCCGCTTGCGATGCCGGATGGCGGGCCCGCAGGTGAGGCTCTGCGCCGCCTCGATGATGGTATTGGCGTCGAGGCCGTAATGCGCATAGAGCTCGTCGATCGAGCCGGTCTGGCCGAACGCCTCGACGCCGAGCGCCTCGACGCGATGACCGTGCACGCTGCCGAGCCAGCCCAGTGTCGCCGGATGGCCATCGATCACGGTGACGATGCCGCAATTGCGTGGCAACGGCGCCAGCAGCCGCTCGATATGGCTCGCCGCCGGACTGAGCGCCACCGAACCGGCGGCATCGGTCTCGCGCCGCGCCTTGCGCGCCCGCGACCAGCCAGCATGCAGGCGATCCGCCGACGTCACCGCCAAGAGGCCGATATCGCGGCGGTCCTCGCCGAGCAGGCCGGTCGCCGCGATCGCTTCCGGGGCGACGGCGCCGGCATAGGCGATTACCACCTCGGCGTTCGGTCCGGGCTTGCGCAGCCAGTACGCACCTTCGGTGATGTCGTGCTTCAACTCCGCCGTCATCGCACGCTGCGGCTGCTCCACCGGCCGTGTCGACAGCCGCAGATAGACCGAACCGCCGGCGGCATCGCCGTCCGCGTCCCCATGATCCGAGCCATTATTAATGGTGCTATCCGCGCTCCCCTCGCCGGCTTCGCCGCGCTGCATATGCGCGAAGCCCCAGCCCATGATGGCGGCGAGTTCGTCGGCGAAGGCCGGCTCGAACGAGGCCAGCCCGGGCTGCGCCAGACCGATCAGCGGCGTGACGATCGATTGATGCGCGCCGCCTTCCGGCGCCAGCGTGATGCCCGATGGCGTCGCCGCCACCATGAAGCGCGCATCCTGGTAACAGGCATAGTTCAGCGCATCGAGACCGCGCGAGATGAACGGATCGTACAGCGTGCCGACCGGCAACAGCCGCGCGCCGTTGATGGAATGCGACAGCCCGAGCGCGGATAGCATGATGAACAGATTCATCTCGGCGATGCCGAGCTCGAAATGCTGGCCCTTGGTCGAGAAATCCCAGTTGAAGGTCGAGGGGATTTTCTCCTTGCGGAACAGATCGACATTCTCCGCCAGCGCGAACAGGCCGCGGCGGTTGACCCACGGGCCGAGATTGGTCGAAACGGTGACATCGGGCGACACCGTGACGATGCGTTCGGCGAGCGCCGTGTCGCCGCGCGCCAGTTCGTTGAGCACGAGGCCGAAGGCCTGCTGCGTCGACATCTTCGCGGACGGCTGGAATTCAAGCGTCTGCGGCACGTCCACCACCGGCGCGCTGAGCCGGCGCGGACCGCGTTGCGCGAACTTCACCTCGCGCAGGAATGTCTCGATGATCGCGGGCTTGATGGTCAGGCCCTCGAAGCGATCCCACTCATGGCCGGGGCGGATGTTCTGCGCGGTGCGGAAGGCATCGATCTGCGCCGGCGTCATCAGTCCGGCGTGATTGTCCTTGTGGCCCTGCAGCGGCAAGCCGACGCCCTTGATGGTGTAGGCGATGAAGCACACCGGCCGGTCGTGATCGATCGCCTCGAACGCCGACAGCATGCTCTCGACATCGTGGCCGCCGAGATTGGACATCAGCGCCAGCAATTCCTCGTCGGTGCGGCTGGCGATCAGGCGCGACACCTCGGCCTGATCGCCGATCTCGTCCTGCAGACGCCTGCGGAACGCCGCGCCGCCCTGAAAGCACAGGGCCGCGTACATCTGGTTCGGACAGGTGTCGATCCAGCGCCGCAGCGTCTCGCCGCCCGGCTCGGCGAACGCCGCCTGCATCAGCTTGCCGTATTTGACGATCACCACATCCCAGCCGAAATTGCGGAAGATGGTCTCGACCTTCTCCCACAGCCCCTCTCGCACCACGCCGTCGAGACTCTGGCGGTTGTAATCGACCACCCACCAGGTGTTGCGCAGGCCATTCTTCCAGCCTTCCAGCAGCGCCTCGAAGATGTTGCCCTCGTCCATCTCGGCATCGCCGACCAGCGCGATCATGCGTCCTTCATCGCGATCCTTCATCCAGCCATGGGCGCGAACGTAATCCTGCACCAGCGAGGAGAACAGCGTTTGCGCGACACCGAGACCGACCGAGCCGGTGGAGAAATCGACGTCATCGACATCCTTGGTGCGCGACGGATAGGACTGCGCGCCCTTGAAGCCGCGGAAGTTCACCAGCTTCTCGCGGCTCTGCTGGCCGAGCAGATACTGGATGGCGTGGAACACCGGACTCGCATGCGGCTTCACCGCGACGCGGTCCTGCGGCCGCAGCACGCCGAAATACAGCGTCGACAGGATGGTGGCGAGCGAAGCCGAGGACGCCTGATGGCCGCCGACCTTGAGCCCATCGACATTGGGACGGACGTGGTTGGCATGATGGATGGTCCATGACGACAGCCACAGCGCCTTGCGCGTCAGTTCGGACAGGATCTCGATGCGGGAGGGCTGCGTCATCATACGACCTCGTCGGGCGAAGAGGACGGAACGATAACAGGCGGCCGGCGCGACGGTTCCTAAAGCATTGCAACAAAACAGCGATTATTGGTATGTTATTCCAATATAGCGTTCATAACGTGGATATTATCCCAATGCTGAGCCTCGATGCCATCGACCGCAAAATCCTCGCGATTCTCCAGGCCGACAGCCGCGTCACCATGCAGGAGCTGGCCGAACGGGTCGGCCTGTCGGTGTCGCCCTGCCATCGCCGGGTGAAGCTTCTGGAAGAACGCGGCGTCATCACGCGTTATGCCGCGATGGTCGATCAGAAATCGCTCGGCCTGCATGTCAGCGTCTTCATCTCGATCAAGCTGGCGCGGCAGAAGGAAGAAGACCTCGACCGCTTCGCCAAGGCGATCTCGGGCTGGAGCGAGGTGCTGGAATGCTATCTGATGACCGGCAACCGCGATTATCTGCTGCGTGTGGTCGCCGCCGACCTCGCCTCCTACGAGAAATTCCTCAAGACCAAGCTGACGCGGCTCTCCGGCATCGCTTCGATCGAGTCGAGCTTTGCGCTCAGCCAGGTGAAATATTCCATCGCACTGCCGGTCGATGCGGCGTCGTGATGCAGTAGTTCAATTCGAAAAGGGCCTGAAAGGTCAGCCCTACATTGCAATCGTCATGCCCGGCCTTGTGCCGGGCATCCACGTTTTAGTTCCGGTCAGCAAAAAGCGGCGCCACATCCGGCGCCGCTTCTTTTCAATTGGTCGATCGGCCCCTGGATCAGCCGTGCAGTTTCTTCGCGGTCTCCGCGATGGTCCGGCCCTGATAGCGCGCGGCCGCGAGTTCGTTCTCGCTCGGCATGCGGCTGCCGTCGCCATCGGTGATGGTGGTGGCGCCATAGGGCGAGCCGCCGGTGACTTCCTTGATGCCCATCTGCCCGGCGAATCCGTAATTGAGGCCGACGATCACCAGACCGAAATGCAACAGGTTGGTGATGATCGAGAACAGCGTGGTCTCCTGCCCGCCATGCTGGGTTGCGGTCGAGGAGAATGCGCCGCCGACCTTGCCGTGCAGCGCGCCCTTCGCCCACAGGCCGCCAGCCTGATCGAGGAAGTTCGCCATCTGCGAGGTAATACGTCCGAAACGCGTGCCGGTGCCGACCACGATGGCATCATAATTGGCAAGGTCCTCGATCTTCGCGACCGACGCGGCCTGATCGAGCTTGTAATGCGCCGCTTTGGCGACCTCCGGCGGCACCAGTTCTGGCACGCGCTTGATGTCGACGGTCGCGCCGGCTTCACGCGCGCCCTCGGCGACCGCATTCGCCATCGCCTCGATATGCCCGTAGGCCGAATAATAAAGAACGAGAACCTTAGCCATGTCTTTCAACTCCAGTTGTTCGGTGTGAGTGTTCTTGCAACCGGCCCGCAATACGGGCCGGCGAAATCAATGTGGACGCCTTGCGGATTTCACCGCGCAACAGGTGGCGCGACGCTGCGCCACCCAATCCTTGAGGAAGCATTCGGCGCCGCGATAAGAGACGATCAGCGCCGGCATGACGAAGGGAATGATCTGCGTCATGTCGCATCCACCAGCACGAGTTCGGAATCCTCCAGCGCGGTGACCTTCACGGTCGCTTCATCCGCGATGGCGACGCCGTCGCGCGCATGGGCTTCGACACCGTTGACGGTGACGCGACCCACGGCCGCCACGAGATAGCCCTTGCGATCGCGGCCGAGCGTATATTCGACACTCTCGCCCGTCTTCAACGCGGTGCCGAGCACCCGCGCATCGGCTCGGATCGGCAGCGCGTCGGCATCGGACGCGAAGCCGCTGGCGAGCGTGACGAAGCTTCCGGAGCGATCGCCTTTCGGGAAAGGCTTCGCGCCCCAGCACGGCTGACCGCCCTGCTGCGTCGGCTCGATCCAGATCTGGAAGATCCGCGTCTTGCCGGGCTCGAGATTGTATTCGGCATGGCGAATGCCAGAACCCGCGCTCATCACCTGTACGTCGCCCGCCTCGGTGCGTCCCTGATTGCCGAGACTGTCCTGATGGGTGATCGCGCCTTCGCGAACATAGGTGATGATCTCCATGTTGGCGTGCGGATGCGCGGGGAAGCCGGTGTTCGGCGCGATCTCGTCGTCGTTCCAGACGCGCAGGCTGCCGTGGCCCATATTGGCCGGGTCGTAATAGCTGCCGAATGAGAAGTGGTGCTTGGCCTTCAGCCAACCGTGGTCGGCGCCGCCAAGCTTGTCGAAGGGTCGAAGCTCGATCATGACGGTCATCCTCAGTTCATACAGAGTTAATGTTGAGGTCATGTGGCGCCGGCAGGCCGCTACGGGATTGCTTCACCACATGACGTTCGATGACCTCTGGATAAGCATTCGGCTTTCAGATATAAATAGAAACTATCGAAACTCATTGTTTCCAAAATTGAGATGTCCAAACTCCCCGATTTCGAAGCCCTCGCCATCTTCGCCAAGGTCGTCGAGATGCGCTCCTTCGCCGGCGCGGCATCGGAGCTGGCGCTGTCCAAGGCCACCGTGTCGAAAGCCGTGACGCGGCTCGAGGAGCGGCTCGGCGCGCGGCTGTTCAACCGCACCTCGCGCCAGCTTGCGCTGACCGATGCCGGGCAGCGACTGTCGCAGCGCGCCGCGCAATTGCTGGCCGACGGCGAAGCGGCGGAGAACGAAGCGCTGGCGCAGGCGGTCACCCCGCGCGGGCTGGTGCGCCTCGCGGTGCCGATGACCTTCGGTGTCAAAACTATTGCGCCGTTGCTGCCGGACTTTCTCAAAGCCTATCCCGAAGTCGCGATCGACATGCATCTCAGCGACGCCAAGGTCGATCTGATCGGCGAAGGCTTCGACGCCGGCATCCGCATCGGCATCCTTCCCGATTCATCGCTGCTGGCGCGGCGGCTGTGCGCGATGCCGCGCTACATGGTCGCTGCGCCGTCCTACCTCAAGCGCCACGGTACGCCGACACATCCGATGCATCTCGGGCAGCACAAATGCTTCGGCTACACTTATCTGGCCACACCGGGCGTGTGGCAGTTCACCAACGCCAAGGGCGAGCAGGCCTCGGTCCGCCCCTCGGGCGCGCTGCGCGTCAACAATGGCGAGGCGGTGATGCCGGCACTGCTCGCCGGGCTTGGCATCGCCAATCTGCCGGAGTTCATCATCGGTGATGCGATCGCGGCGAAGAAAGTCGATGTCATTCTGAAGGACTGGAAGCAGCCGGAGGGCGCGGTGCATCTGTTGATGCCGCCGGGCGGGCCGCGCCCGGCCCGCGTCGAAGCGCTGGCGGATTTTCTCGCCGCGCGACTGGGACAAGCGAAACGGAAGTCGCGATAGCCGTCTGAAAACAACCGCGCTCAGTCGATCCGCAGCTTTTTCACCGCGGCCATATCCCACGACATTCCGGCGCCCGGCCGATCCGGGATTACGGCATGGCCGTTACGGATTTCGAGCGGCTGCTCCAGAATGGCGTCGCCCCAATCGACATATTCCAGCCAGTGCGCGGTCGGCGTCGCAGCAAGCAGATGCGCCGAAACCTCCGGAAGCAGATGCGACGACATCGGCATGCCATAGGCCGAGGCAATGCCGGCGGCCTGCATCCATCCGGTGACGCCGCCGATGCGAGCGAAGTCCGGCATCGCCAGATCGCAGGCCTGCTGACGCAGCGCCTCGGCCATCTGCGCCGTGCCGTCGAAATTCTCACCGAGCTGCACCAGCAGTGTCAGCTCGTGCGTCAGGCGCGCATAACCGGCATAGTCATCGTAGCGGATCGGCTCCTCGAACCAGGCAACGCCCTCGCTCTCAAGCGCGCGGCCGCGCTTGAGGGCTTCCGGCACATCGAGCGCCTGATTGTAGTCGACGAAGATTTCAATCGCGTCCGGAATGCGCCGGCGCACCGCGCGCGTCACCGCCAGATCTTCCGCCAGTATCGCATAGCCGAGCCGCAGCTTCACCGCCTTGAAGCCGCGAGCGAGCAACGCTTCGGCCTCGTCGGCGGCAGCGTCCGGCGTCATCAAGCCGAGGCCGCTGGAATTATAAGCGCGCACCGGACGCGGTGACGCACCGAGCATCGTCGCGAGCGGCAGATTTGCGGCGCGCGCGAGCGCGTCCCACAACGCACCATCGAACGCCGCCAGCGCCATCCGCGCCAGTCCCGACACCGCAAGCAGCGTGAAGCGGCGCGCGAGAAGCTGTCCGATCTCCACCGGCGCGGCGGGCTTGCCGCGCACCACCTCCACCGCATCGGCAAGCAGTGCCGCGAGCGCCCTTGCGCCGCTGACGCGATAGCAGAACAGATAGGTCCGCCCCGTGATGCCTTCCTCGGTTTCCAGATCGACGAGGAGCAGCGGCGCCTTGCGCACGGTCGCGGCGCTGGTGCCGAGCGCAAAGGTCATCGGCACTTCGACGATCATCGTCTTGAGATCGCGGATCGAGAGCCGCGGCGGCGCTTCGGACAGGATCGGACTGCTCTCGGCGTTTGCGGCCATCGTCAGTGCTTCAACCCGGCCGCCGGCGCCCCCTGCGCGCTCAGCGCCAGAATGTCGGCGATGGCGCGATTGAGCGGCGTCGGAACGCCGACCTGTTTGCCAAGCTCGACGACGCCGCCGGACAGCCAGCGCACCTCGAGCGGCCGGCCGTTCTGCAGATCATGATGCATGGATGCGGACATGTCATAGGCGACATCGTCGGCCAGCTTCAGACGAAGTTCGGCATAGTCCTCCGGCAGATCGACGCCGTGCCCACGGCCCACCGCCACCACTTCCCGCATCACGTCGAGCAGGAACTGACGGGTCTGCGGATTCTCGCGAATGGGTCCGATCGGCGAACGGATCGACGTGGTAGTGCCGGACAGTCCGACCAGGAACACGAACTTCTGCCAGATGTCGCGATTGATGTTGGACGAAAGCTCGGCATTGATCCCGCCGCTCTGACACGCTTGCAGGAACGCTTCGCCCCGTTCCGAGCGCCGACCGTCGAACTCGCCGAAGATCAAGCGCTGCATTGGGCCGGTCTGCCGGATGACCCCGGGGCGATCGATGGTGGTCGCGACATAGCCGACGCCTCCCATGATCTGAGCCGGACTGTATTTCGCGCGCAGATAAGTGTCCTTGAGCACGCCGTTCTGAAACGAGATCAGCACCGTATCCGGGCCGACGACCGGCCGGATCTGCTCCAGCACCGCATCGGTGTCCCACAGCTTGACGGCGAACATCACCAGATCGGCGACGCCCATCTGGGCCGGATCGTCGGTCGCCTGCACCTTGTCGAGATGGAGCGCATCCGGGCCTTCAATTGTGAGCCCCTCTGAACGCATCGCCGCAAGATGGGCTCCCCGCGCCAGAAACGTAACGTCGGCACCGCCCTTCGCCAGCCGCGCACCGAAATAACCACCAACCCCGCCCGAACCAATTACAGCAATCCGCACGCCACCCTCCAACCAATGCGTGGTTGGTTTATCAATCGAGCCTGATTAGCTCAAGTAAATTGTACTTTTGTCCATATTTTTGTCGTTGCGACGATATGAATACCGAATTACGCTGAACCATGTCTCTAAAATTGGTCGAACCAAAAGAAAATCGGTCCGAGGTTGTGCTGCGCCATCTTGAGGAGTTGCTCACCTCGGGACGCTTTGCGCCGGGCGCAAAACTGCCGACCGAGCGCGCGCTGTCGGCCGAGCTGAACGTGCCGCGCGGCGCGGTGCGCGAAGCCCTCGCCGTGCTCGAGACAAGAGGCCAGGTGATCCGCGCCGTCGGCAGCGGGACCTTCGTCAGCGAAACCGCACCCGTCGGCGGCGATGCATCGGGCTATGAGCAGGTCCGGGTGTTTTACGACGCCAGCCCGCGCGAGATCATGGACGCGCGCTTCGTTCTCGAACCGCGCCTCGCTTTCCTGGTGGTGAGCAACGCCACGGCGGCCGATTTCAGCCGGCTCGAGGATACCTTGCGGCAGGGCGAAGCAGCCGACAGTTACGCCTCGTTCGACGCCGCGGACGACGCCTTTCACCAGGCCATCGCGGAAGCCACGCATAACCGGCTGGTGGTCGACGTCTATGCGGCGATCGGCGCGGCGCGGCGCCGGGCGGCCTGGGGAAATCTGCGGCGGCGCTTCCTGACGCCGGAGCGGCGGATTGCATCACGCCGCGAGCATCGCGCGATCTTCAACAGCCTGACCGCACGCCATGTGGCGCAGGCCGAGGCCGCCATTCTCAAGCATCTGCGCGAGATCAACGCCACCCTGATCGAGGGACACGCCCCGCCTGTGCTGACGTCCATCAAAGAGGGTGGCGCAGAGTAGATCGAGCCACGATCCGGGGTAGGAAACAAGAGCCCGGAAACAAGAGCCCGGCCAACCGATCATGGCTGGGCCGGGCAAGTCTGGGAGGAACTCATCGGTACGGCGAACCACCGCAATCACGCAGCCCTTTCAGAGAAAAGACTGGAGCCAAAATTGTCGCTCGCCCTACTATGACAAAACTCAACACGAAATTTGATAACAAGGCGTCACCAGACTATCGCCAATCGAATCCCGCCCTTATCACATGCGCGTGAAATTCCGGCGCCGGGGCCGCGAAATCCTCTGCTGTTTCTTTGCAATCACACCCGCCGATCGAAGAACCGGACAAGCCGGCAACTCGGCATACCCGCAAGCTCGGCAACCCGGATAGCGCATCGCGATTCGGCGGACGCCAGCGTCTATCTCACGATCATCATGAAGTGCCGGAGCATGCCTTCCACGCTGCGCCCGCCATGCCGGTGATGATGAGAACGCTTGCCGGTGCGTCGGGAGGCGGCAGGCTCCTGCTCCTCCGCCGTCGCGCCCATCAGGCTCGGGCCGATCGCTTCGAATTGCGCCTTCTGCTCATCGCTCAGCGTGCCATAGAAGTTGCTCAATGCGACATGGACGGTCTTCACCGCGTCAAGCAACGTGTTAAGCCGCTTTTCGACCGCCGCGAGGCGCGCCGGGGGCGTGAGATTGCCTTCCCGCTGGCATGAAGCCCGCAGCATGTCAGCGGCCTTTGCGTTCGCCTCCTGCAACGCCTTCAGACCGTCGCGCTGGGCTTCAGTCGGCTGCAAGCGCCGCTCGATTTCGGCGGTGGGCCATTGGGTGGCCCCGGCATCAGAGGTCGCACCACACACGTTTCCGTCCGTATCGGCCGGCAACGCGGTCGCGCCGTTCTTGGTCTTGGGCGCATTGCTCTCGCGCTGCTCCTGCCCCAGCGCGTTCAGCCGCGCCTTCTGCTCATCGCTCAAAAGGCCGTAGAACTTGTCGAGCGGCGGCCGCACGGAACTAACGGCGGCGATCATCGCCTCGATCCGTTTTTCCATCGCGGTCAGACGGCCCGGCGCGGTCAACGCAACATCCGTCGGACACGCGGCTCTGAGATCCTGAGCCGCCTTCACCGAAGCATTGGCCAGCTCGTCGAGCGCGGCGCGCTGCTCGTCATTGGGCTGGATTGCGTCCTGGATACGATCGATCGGCAGACCGGCGATATCGCGGCTGTCGTCGCCGCACATTTGCGCAAGTTGCTCGGGCGTGCTCTTCGATGTCTGGCCGTTCGATGTCTCGCCAGTGGGCGAAGCCGAACTCACCCGGCCAACCGTTCGTCCTGATCCTCCGGTTCCGTAGTCCGGGAAATAACCGGCCAGCGCATCGTAGCCGTAAGGCGCGAACAGGCCGGCGTAGATATCGCCATAGCCATAATCCCAGAAGGGATCGTCATAGCCATAGCCCCACATCGTGTAGTCGTAGAAGTCATAATAGGCGAACGGCCAGAACAGCGGACCGACCCAGCCATATCCGCCGTGCTGATGGCGCCACCAGCCATGACGATGATCGCCGTGCCGGTGCTGCCAGGCGCCCATCGCCGCGCTCGCGGTGATCGCCGCACGCGCGCCGGGATTGCGTAGCGCATTTCGGTTGCGCAAAGCGCCCGCCACCGCAGGCGAGTGCATGGCGCGCGACACACGCGCCCGGCTTCTGGCATTGTTTGCACTGCGCTGCGATAGCGCGTTCGCCCTCGCCGCCTGGCCTGCGCCGCGCTGCGAGCGATTGCCGGCAGTCCGGTTGGCTCGATCAACTCCGCGCCGGCCGGCAACCGCCCGGCCGCCTGTGCGCACACGCGCGCGGTTCACGGACCGTGGCGATGCCGATCGGCCGCCAACACGATGCCCGCCGACAAATCGCGGACCGCCAACGTGCCGTCCGCCAAACTGTCGTCCATTGAAATGAGCGCCGCCGAACCGCGGCCCGACCACGGCGCGGCCGCCACCAAATCGCGGACCGCCGCCGAAAGAGCGGCCACCGAAATGCGGCGCGCCTCCGCCGAAACGGGCTCCGCCGCCACCGAAGCGTGCGCCGCCACCTCCGAAATGGGCACCGCCGCCAAAGGAGCGGCCGCCACCGCCGCCGAAATGAGCGCCGCCTCCGCTGAAGTGCGCGCCGCCGCCGCCTCCACGGCCGCCCCGTCCGGGCGCCGCATCAGCGATGGCGATTGAAAATCCTGCCAGCAAGGCAGCGGCGAGAATCCAGATCCGAACTGCTTTCGACATGGTGCACCCGCTGTGGCGATGACCCCACGACAATTCGGCATAACGTCAGTTCAACCGGAATGTTCCTTGTCCTCGCCGGCGAATTCGAGATCCGTCGGCAGGACTGCGGGGTTACGCGCACCGTGACGTCAGCTCCAGGTCAGCTCGGCACGACGCGCCTGCGGCGGACCCACCATTTCTGGATGAACGGCAACGCGAGCACGACCGCCGTCAAGGCCATGATCCCGCCGGCCATCGGCCGGGTGAAAAAGATCGTCCAGTCGTTCGAGAAACTGATCATCGAATTCATGAACGATTCTTCGGCGAGTGGCCCCAGGATGACGCCGAGAACGAGCGGAGCGACCGGAAACTTCAGACGCTCGAACAGATAGCCGAGAATGCCGAACCCGATCATCAGCCAGAGATCGACCACGCTGTTGCGGATCGACAGCGCGCCGATGAAGCACAGGATCAGCACGTAAGCCGAGACCACGGCTTCGGGGAAATCGAGAATCTTCACCAGAAAGCGAATGGCGAAATAGCCGATCAGGCACATCAGCGCGAGACCGAGGAACAGCGACGCGAACACCGTGTAGACCATGGTGGACGAGGTCACCAGAATCTGCGGACCGGGCTGGATGCCGTGAAGCATGAAGGCGCCGAGGATGATCGCCGTCGCGCCGCTGCCAGGAATGCCGAGCGCGAGCAGCGGCACCAGTGCGCCGCCGACCGAGGCGGTGGCGGCAGCTTGCGGCGCAACGATGCCCTCCGCAACGCCGGTGCCCATCTCCTTCGAGCGCCTGCCGAACTGCGCCTCGACGCCGTAACTGACGAACGAGGCGATGGTGGCGCCCGCGCCAGGCACAATGCCGATAACGTTGCCGAGCAGGCTCGAGCGCAGGAACGGCACCTTGAGCGCCAGCATCTCCCTGGTGCTTGGCAACTGGGTGCGCGCGCCGGAAATCTGCTCGACCGGCTTGGTGGCAAATCCGGCTTCGAGACGAGACAGCACTTCGCCAACCCCATAGGCGCCGACCATCACCACCAGAAACTCGATGCCGTCGGCCAGCAACGACGAGCCGAAGGTGAAGCGATAAGCGCCGTAGATCGGATCGGTACCGACCGCACCAATCAGCAGGCCGACGCTAAGGCTGATCAGCGCGTTGGCCAGCGCGCCGCGCCCCAGCGCGACGACGCTACTGAGGCCGAACACCAGAATGGCGAAATACTCCGGCGAAGAGAGCCGAAGCGCGAACTTCGCCAGCGGCTGCGTCAACAGCACCATGATCACACCGGAAATCACGCCACCGATCAGCGCCGCCATCAGCGTCCAGCCGAGCGCCTTTGCCGCATGGCCGTTGCGTCCCATCGTATAGCCGTCCCAGAGCATCGGCACATCGATCGGCTCGCCGGGTATTCGAAACAGGATGGCCGTGAACGCGCCGCCGTAGGTGCCGGCGATGTACATCGCGGTCAGCAACACGATCGATGCGGTGACATCCATCTTGTAGGTGAACGGCAGCGCCAGCGCGACACCCATGACCAGAGTGAGACCGGGCAGAACACCGACCAGCAGGCCGAGGGTGATGCCGATGACAAGCATCAGCAGGTTGGCCGGTGTCAGACAGTGCAGGAAGCCGACGCCGAGCTGTACGAAAATATCGGTCATGTTCGGTCAGAACCCCGGAATGTGGAAAAACAGATCAGTGACAAGATCGAACGGAGCAACGCCTCGTGGCAGCGAGACATAGGCGATGCGCAGGAAAAGGATTCCACACAGAATCGTCACGGCCGCGCTCACGGTCCACACCACGGCGTGGCGGCGATAGCGGCCGAGATACATGAAGATGGCCAGGAACAGGAATGTGCCGAAGATAAAGCCGAGGATGGGGACCAGGACCGCATAAGCCAGCACCAAAGCGATGCCGCCAAGCAGCAGCCAGGGATGCCGCGGCTCATCCTCGTCGCCATCTTCGTGATCGAGCGCCTCCGCGATACCCGCGGTCGTCGCCCGGCGACCGGAGAAAATGCTGACGATCTCGAACAACGAGGCCGCCGCCATCAGCATGATCGCCAGACGCGGCCACACCGCGGGCCCGAGTTGTCCGGCCCGCGGGTCGTAGTCCATGTATCCAGCGTAGATATAAAGCGCGACCGCGACCGCAAAACCGACAAAATAAGGAAATGACGACCGGATTTTCGCGTTCATGGTGCTCCCTTTGCGACGCTGGTCATTCCAATCGTCTTGTCAGTTCTTCGCGACGGCCTTTTTCATGTCCTCGAGCTGTTCGTCGACAAAGGCCGTTGCCTTGGTCGAATCGATGAAGCTGTCGGTGGCGCCGAACTGCTCTTCCAGGAACTTCTTGTATTCCGGCATCGCCGCGACCTTGGCGAGCGTATCGGAAAGCTTCTTGACGACCTCCGGCGGCGTTCCGGCGCGAACGACGATGGCGCGGAATTGCGGCAGCGCGACCTTGTAGCCGAGTTCATAGGAGGTCGGCGTGTCCTTGAACGCAGGCAGCCGGTCCTTGCCGAAGGCGAGCAACGGACGGATCTGCTTGTTGGCGAGGAAGGACGCCACGTCGCCCGCCTGCTCGTACAAAGCGTCAGCATGACCGCCAAGGATGGACACATACCGCTCGCTCGGCTTCGAGAACGGGACCTGCACGAACTTCAGTCCCTTCTGCTCGATCACGCTGATCGAGAAATCGTCCACGCTGCCAAAGCCCAGCGTGGCGATCTTCAGCTTGCCGGGATTGGCCTGTGCATCCTTCTCGAAATCCTGCCAGGTTTTGTATTTGCTGTCGTTGGCGACAAAGATGAAGGATGGCCCCTGAATCATCACCGCCACCGGGATGATGTCCTTCATGGTCCAGCGCGGGCTCTTGCCCGCAAGCAGCGCGTGGCTGTCCGCGATATAGACCGCCATCGAATAGCCGTCAGCGGGCGCCGAGAGCAGCTTGGCCATGCCGGTGCCGCCAGTGGCGCCCGGCACGTTGACCACGGGAATACCCTGCCCCAGCGCAGGCTCGGCAAGCTTGCTGATCAGGCGCGCAAGCTGATCGGCTCCGCCACCCGGCCCCCATGGCACGATCAGTTCGATCGGCCGCTCCGGAAATTCGGCGCGCGCGGGCGTCGCGACAGACAACAATCCCGCGCACAACATCAGGGCGCCAACGCGGCTGGCGGTGACGATCTTCGATAGCGTGGATGACATGGCGTTCTCCCCTCGTGAATGCATCGGTTGAATGCATCACTCACATCGCCTGCAGAAAAATTCCGTTTTTTGAAACGTTGCTTTTCAATAATTGTAAGCAGATTGAATCACGCTGCGCAATCCTGAGAAAAACAGCATCGCATTGTTGCGTTGAAAACCCGCATCAAGTGTGCAGCGCGTCATGCACGAAAGAGCGGGAAGACATCATGCCTTGTCATCATCCCGTCAACGACGACAACTGGCAAAACATCCGGACCGGATTTGCATCATCTGCTTGCAGCACGCTCCCAAATCATTCGAGCGACATCGCACCAGAGACCGCCCATCGATCGTCCAACTTTGCGATCGCGTCATGGCATGAGACATTTCAGCACGCGGGTTGATGGCAACGCTCGAAGCGAATCCGGATACACTGCACCGCGAAGCTGATCCGCAATCGAATCGGCGACGCCACCGATCCCTTATTGATATCCGATCGCCGCAAGACGAACTTTCTGATTTTGGAACGTGACGCAGAATGACCATGCTTCGAGAACCGCCCGTCCGTTGGTCGGATACCCCTTCCCTTTTCTGGATGCAGATCTTTGCCATCGGCATGATCGCTTTGTGCGTCCTGCTGATTGGCGGCGACCGCAGCCATGCCCAGCAATCGGCAGCGATCGATACCAGCAAGCGCGAGCTCGTCATTGGCGTCAAGCAGACGCCGCCTTTCGCCATCCATGCCGCCGATGACGAGTGGCAAGGGATCAGCATCGACCTGTGGCGGCACGCGGCCAACAAACTGAAACTGCGCTATCGTTTCGTCGAGGAGCCAACCATCAGCTCCTTGATCGATGGCGTGGCCAACGGCAAATACGATGTCGCGATCGGCGCGCTGACGGTGACGGGCGCACGCGCCCGCATTATGGACTTCACCTCGCCGTTTTATTCCACGGGCCTTGGCATCGCCGTGCCGGCCAGCGGCATGCTCAACTGGATGCCGGTGATCCAGTCCTTCACCAATCTCGGATTCCTGCAGGCCGTGGCCGCGCTGCTGCTGCTCGCGCTGTTTGTCGGGTTTCTGATCTGGTTTCTGGAGCGCCGGCATAACGAGGAGTTTGGCGGCGATATCAAGAAAGGGCTGACCTCGAGCATCTGGTGGTCCACGGCGGCGATGACCCGGCGCGGCAATGTCGATTACAGCCCGCGCACCGTCGCCGGCCGCATTGTCGCGAGCATCTGGACCGTGATGTCGATCGTCGCCATCGCCGTCTTTACTGCGGCGGTGACATCGAGCCTCACCGTTCGTCACCTGCAAGGCTCTGTGCATGGCGTCAACGACCTGCAATCGGCGCGGGTCGGCATCGTGAGGGATTCATCGACCCTGGAGGCCTTGAAACAGCTCAAGATCTCCTTCCACACTTACGAGACACCGCAACAGGGGCTGCAGGCGCTGCGGGCGCACAAAATCGATGCCTTCGTCTATGACAAGCCTCTGCTCGCCTGGCTCATCCAGCAGGAATTTACCGCAACGCTGGACATGCTCGACACCACTTTCGAGCCGCAGCATTACGCCTTCGCCATCGCCAACAACAGCAAGCTGCGTGCGCCGCTGAACATTGCCATTCTCGACGCGACGCAGAGCACCTGGTGGAAGGACGTGATCGCCAGATATCTCGGCAGCAGGATCAACTAGGCAGCGTTTTATCCGATGCCGCGCGTGCGCTCAGGCATCGGAGATATCGGACAAACAGTCCTGCGCGGCGGATTCCCGCGTTCGCCGAATGGTGCCTTTCTCGAGCCTTGCCAGCCCGTTGTGCAAAAATTAAAGTCCGGGGATGGACTGGGATCGGGTTCGAATCTTCCTGGAAGTTGCGCGGACCGGACAAATCCTCGGCGCGGCCAAGCGGCTCGGCATCAATCACGCCACGGTCGGCCGCCAGCTCACCGCGCTCGAAAAGGAAATGCGGACCAAGCTGGTCAAACGCGGCACCACCGGATGCACGCTGACGCGCTCCGGCGAGGCGCTCCTCACCACGGCCGAGCGGGTTGAATCGGAATTTCTCAAGATCGGCTCGCAACTCGTGGCAACGTCCGACCGTGTCACCGGCACGGTGCGCGTCGGCGCGCCGGACGGCATCGGCAATTACTTCCTGGCCGAACAGCTCGCCGCGCTCGCGGCCGTCCATCCGGACCTCGTGATCCAGCTTGTGCCGCTACCCCGTACGTTCTCGCTGTCGAAGCGCGAGGCCGACATCGTCATTACCATCGAGCCGCCGAAGGAAGGCCGGCTGATCGCGACCAAGCTTACCGACTACACGCTCGGCGTTTATGCCTCGCAGCAATATCTCGAGCGCTCCGCACCGATCACAACCCAGGACGACCTGTCCGGCCACATGCTCGTGACCCAGGTCGCAGACATCATGTACAGCAAGGCGCTGGACTATGCGGTGCACTTCAACACGCTCATGAAGCGCCGTTATGAGTGCGGCAGCGTGGTCGGCCAGATCGAAGCGGTCCGCGCCGGGCACGGCATCGGTATCCTTCATAACTATGCAGCGCGGCGTTATCCCGAACTGACCCAGCTCCTGCCCGAGATTCAGTTCACCCGGACCTATTGGCTGGTTTCCCATCCGGACACCCACGGCACCCGCCGCGTGCGGGAGGTCTACCGCTACATCACGTCGCGGATCCGCGCCGAGCGTCGGCGCTTTATCGCCGAATAGCCCCCGCCCCGTTTCATGCTGCATCTGCACAATCACGACGTCCTCTGATCGCTGGGCGCGATGCCCGTTGACAAACGTCAACCACATCATACAATCAAATACGAATATCAGAATATATCTTTGTAAAGCCTTGGCACTCAGCCGCTTACGGGATCACGATGCGCATCAGAAGCTGTCGAAGTGTTTTTCCGGGAACCGACCCTCAGACCAGCGACCGCTTCACGCGGGAGATCACGGCTGATGAGGATCAGTTTGTAACCGCCCTGCGCAAGCTGCGGGCCGACGAAGCCGTCAGTCTTGAGGCTGTTGGGTTCCTGCTCGGCATCAATCCGGGGCAATTGTCGCGCTATCTCAAAGGCAACTGTTCGACCACCCTCACCAATTATCTGCGAATCGCCCGCGCGATGGGATACCGCACCCGCATTGTGTTCGAGAAAGTCGACGCCACGGCCGAGGCCGATCCTCTGTCGGACCTGAAAATCCTGACCAATCGCGTGCCGCGGCCGCGCAAGACGGCCGAACGGCACTCGACCAACGGCTGAATCGGCACAGTCCTCCGCGACCAATGGCTCGCAAAACCTTCAAGGCATGCACGCCCTCAGGAAAGCTCGATCTCTTCGAACTCGCGATAGATTTTCTTCGCACGCTTCAATGAAGCCTCGTTTGCCTTACGACGGCTTGCAAACAGCGCGCGCCTTACGTTCCGCCAGTCGATTTTGCCATCACCGCCCGCAAATCGGGAAGAGCTGCACGCGCGCAATTTCCTGAAAAAATCCCTGTGCGCTTTCTGGTCCGTGACCGCGCCAAGCTCGTTCTGCAACCCTCTCAGCAACTCGCTCATGCGCCGTGCAAGCTTTGAGTTTCTGCGATCGAGAAGCGGAGCGACGAACCCGATCGCATATCGCATGCGTTTGACCCGCAGACGGAATTTATGCAGATCATGGTGGCGGAGCGCATCGACACGGCGCCCCTTCTGCAGCTTCCTTTTCATCTTCATCAGCCCGGCGACGGCCTGACAGGAATAGGCCTGAGAACGGAAAAGCAGGTTTTTCCCGTCGATCAGGCATTCTTCGCTCGCCGCGATAAAATCCTGGAGGCGGCTGGACGCCAGAACCGCGCGGATACGGGCGTATTCGCGCTTCTGCTCCTGCCGGCACAGCCGCTCGAGCGTATCGATGTCCGGCCCGGTGCGCTTGTCGCGCGGTCCTGATATCACGTCCTCAAGAAAGACATCGATTTCCCGCGCGCGCGACAGTCTGCGGCCGAACCATTTCAGCTCCCGCGCCAGCGACGCGCGGTCGGACTTCGGAATACCGGCGGCGAAAAACCGGATCGCAGCGTCGAGATGGCGGAATCCCACCCTGACCTGATGCAGGGCCTCCGGATCCGCCACCGCGATCCGCGCACGATGACGGATGATCTGATCGAGAGCCGCCCGGCTTGCGACCCGGAGCGCCGCAATCATGGTGGCCGGCAGCGCGGTCGGATGCGAGCGCGCGGCGGCAATACGACGCTCATGGCCTCCGGATTCGAGCCGTGTTGCCCGTTTCACTGCAATCTCCAATCAGGACCGATTGCATGGGAAGCCTATCGCGTTGCGTCATCCCGCTCAATGCGAGAGGAATGTCGGCACGCTCGGCTGGGCCAGCATCGCCCGGGTTGCACCGCCCAGAACGAGTTCGCGCAACCGCGAATGACCATAAGCGCCCATCACCAGCAGGTTCGCATCCCTCAAGGCCACCTGAGCGGCAAACACTTCGTCAACCCGGCGGCCCGCCGCATCGACCACGTCGAGAGACACATTGACGCCGCGACCCGCGAGATACCTTGCAAGCTCGGCACCCGAACGCTTGGTGTCGATCTTCTTCTCGTTGGTGACCGTCAGGATGTAAACCCGCTTTGCCTTTTGCAGGATCGGCATGGCGTCGAATACGGCGCGCGAGGCATTGCGGCTGAAATCCCAGGCGACAATGACCGTGTCGAGTCCGACACGGCGGCTCCATGTTTTGCTCTCGGGCAGAACAATCACGGGTCGACCGGATTCAAAAATCAAGGATTCCGCAAACCAGCTCTCGATGCCGTCAGCCTCCTGAAACGGAACGATGGTCATGTCGCGCAGGCGCGCGTAATCGATAATAACGCCGGGCACTTCCGACGTCAGGCACTTCTCCGTGATACAATCCTTCAACACGCCTGCGGCATCGGCAAGTTTTTCGAAAGCGGCCAGCGATTCCTTCACATTCGTCGCGCTTTTCTTCTCCTCGTTTGCGACCAGCGCAGACACGTTCAGCAGCGAGCTTCCAAGCGGACTGGAGGGGACCGACACCCTGACTTCGCAAGCCAGAGCGGAGATTTTTGATTCAAGAGCCACGGCAAGCGCCACGGCATCCTCGATCGCTGTCGTCTTGGTCGACTCCGGATAGGTCGTCAGCGACAGCAGAATATCTTCGAACGCCATCATGCTCTCCATACAAAGAAAATGGTGGATCGTTTCTATCGCTGCTCCAGTGCACCGGCTTGACACAACGCAAATTCTCTTTCCCGGAGGCTGCGTCATAATGCCTGTGGGGCCAAGCGCATGACCGGATGAACCGGGATCTCTTGCCAATGTTCCGTGACCACATATCTTTGGCCGGTCGGGAGGCTCGTTGAAGCAAGATGAAACAATCGGATATCTTCAGGGAGAACGCCGAGAACTGTTTGCGCCTGAGCGAGGCCGCCAAGGACGACCCGGCCCATAATCGCTACAAGCGAATGGCGGCGGCGTGGCTCGCGCTTGCAGAGGAGCAGGACTGGCTCGACGGCGAGATGCCGCCGGGCACCGCCGCCTCTTCCGCGTCCGGCAGCAGTTCGGGGTGATGACGGCCGCCAGGCCATCATTACGACAGTATTAACTCAGCCTTTCCTGTCATGTTTCCGCTTCCGAAGCGACAGTCTTTCCGGAAGGCGGCCTGACCGCGACTGCCGATGGATCCCCCGCAACAATCATCTGCTATCCCCGGATGTTTTCCTTGTGTCTCTCCCTAAAAGATGTATATTAAATATATCTTTTTGGGAGACGATCATGCTGCAGCCGGTTCTCAACACAATGTCACCAGCGCCGGTATGGGCTCTCGGTCAGAATCCCGAGTCAGGACACGCGCCGCAAGCCAGCGCTGCGCCGGAGGTCTCGCGTGAATCCAACATCGCTCCGACCGAGCTGGCCTTCGCGGTCGTTGCGTCACTGCGGTCGCATCCGCATCTCAGCAACGTCCTCACTCATATCTCGCGCGGCAATTGGGGACAGATCGAGCAGGCGTTTGTCGCCATTCTCAATCCCGATACGCACGCCACCAGACTGTCCGCGCTGGCACGCAATATCGTCGATCTCATGTGTGGCGACCGCGGCGTCACCGGCCGCATCTTCAAACCGTATTATCAGGAATTGCTGTCGGCAATTCTCGGAAAGGCCGTGGCGCGACGACTGATCGTCAATATCACCTCGCTCTTTATCGAGATGGAACGCGAAATCGCGCAAGCGACACTTGACGCAGCGACGCAAGCTTCGCCGAGCATCGAGGCTCAACCGCATCAGGCCGGGTCGACAGACTGACCCCGCCAAACCAACGGAGGCGAACATGGCCCCGCAGTTCCTCCCTCTCCTTTTAAAACTGCACCACGCCGTGTTCGCCTCCGGCCCGCCTCTGCCGCAAGACGACATGCCTTGCAAGATGGCGCGCGCCGATCGACTCGAAGCCATGATGATCGCGACCGCTCAGGGAAATACCGAATGTCTCCCCTTCGTGATGACGATCCTCGAGCGCAACGAACGAGCCGAGCCGAAAAATCCGGATGAAAACCGCCATGCCGAATTCATATGATCATGTCCGTCCAAAGGACGAAGCCGAGCGCGCCTACCTTGAAGCGCTGATCCGCGACGACTATGAGTATTGCCATCCCGACGACACGTTCGACGACATGAAACAGCGGGCGGCGTTCTGCCGGGAGGACAAGGGAATCTATCGCGACTGGCTGGCCATCGCTGCGGCACGGGCTGATGCCATCGCGGCAATGCCGGTCCTGATGGCGGCCGAATAACCTTCCGCCGCTCGCATTCCGGCGCTTGCGGCGAACGGCCCTTGCCAGCAGGCATCCGCACCGGACGACCCGGCGCGCCCGTCATTTCCAGCCCCGCCGTCTTTACTGATCGCAACACGAAGTCATGATGCGCAGTGCCATGCCGGGCGGCTCCCGGGCCGGCACGTTGAGAAATACGGCGAACGCGCTATCATTCTCAATTGCATCATGCCGACGCCGCTGGCGCTGATCTTCCAGATCGGAGGCCAGCTCCAAACCGCGCTGGCCGGTTGCGATTGGTCGGAGCCAACCGGCTGCGTCCCTTGCCGTCACCGTTTGGATTCGCTCAATGCCCAGAAGCAAAATCGACGCCCTGCTGGCGCTTCGCAGCAACGGACGGCTGCTGGTCGGACGCGACCGCATCGGGCTGCTCGAAGCCGTGATCAAGCATGGCAGCATCACCAAGGCCGCCAAGGCCGCCGGCTTCAGTTACAAGACCGCGTGGGAAGCGGTCAACGCAATCAACAACCTGCTGCCCACGCCCGCCTTCGTCACCAAGACCGGCGGCCGTGCCGGCGGCGGCGCCGAGGTCACGGAGGAAGGACGGCGGCTGATCGCGACCTTCCACCGTCTCGAAGACAGGCTGGCGCGGATTTCGCAGCTGATCGCCCGGGAAGGGTTGGGCGAGCATGAAGAAGAGCTGCTCTGGTCCACCGGCCTGCGCATCTCCGCGCGCAACATGTTCCGGGCCGAGGTGAGCCAGGTCCGCAAAGCTCCGGTGGATGTGGAAGTGACCCTCAAGGTCTCCGACAGACACGCCATTGTCGCCACCATCACCAACAGCGCGGCGGACGATCTCGGCCTCGCCATCGGCTCCAAGGCGCTCGTCCTGATCAAGGCGCCTTTCATCCGCTTTGCGAAAGCCGATCAGGCACCGCCGATCGCACGCAACTGGTTTGCCGGCGTCGTCTCCTACCGCGCCGATTCCGAACCCAACAGCGAAATCCATCTCGATATCGGTCGCGGCAAGACGCTGATCGGCGTGGTGCCGCGACAGGCCGCGGAGGAGCTCGACATCAAGGAAGGCCACGAGATCGCGGCGACCTTCGATGCCAACCACGTCATCCTTATTGCCGGCTAGCGCGGTTCAGGGCTTGGTGAAATCGGGCTCTGCTCCCGTGATCGCGGGGAGCGCCTCGCGCCGTTCGGGCAAGGGCTCCGCCGATGAAGCCACCTGGATGCTTGCGTGGCGCACCGGATTGCTTCGCGGAGCCTGTCATCGGGCCGCGCCATGGCGCGTCGTAGACGCGCTGGTGGCCGGACCCGTTGGCTCGCAATGACCATAGATTGCGTGTCTATCCAAATCTAAACGGCTCCGGTCGTCCCTTACCCGCTCGCGGCTGCGTATCCGCCGGTTATCCTGGCGCATGCCGGCAGGCAGCCTCATGCCACCACGGATTTCTCCGCCGCCATGCCTTCGCGAAAGATCGCAATGAGATTGTCGAGATTCAGGATGCCTTGCCGCGCGCCGCCTTCTTGCGGGGTCGCGCAAAATTGGCTTTCAGCACTTTCAGGCGCAGACGGGCGGCGTTCTCGGCCGCCACCTCGATCTCGCGGTATTGATCGACAAGAAGCGCGCCAAAGCGCGTGAGCACAGCGCCGCCGCCGTGCTTGCCGCCGACCTGACGCTCGACCGCGGTCTGGTTGCATATCCTGTTGATTTCGTCGACCAGATCCCAGGCCCTTTTGTAGGACATACCAAGCGCGCGGCCAGCCGCAGAGATCGAGCCGCAGCTCTGGATACTTTCAAGCAGCTGGATTTTTCCGGGGCCGATTCGTTCGCCGGGATTGAGATCGATACGAATGCTGAGAGACGGAAATGACCTTGAGGCCGGCTTCTTCATCAACTTGCCCATCGCCATATGCCGAGCAATCAACCCAGAACAAAACTTCACGGGACACATTCCCGCTCCGCGACGACATTAGCTGCCGGCGCGCTCCAAATCCACCTGTATTCCACCACCGCCAAAAATACAGCGTATCATACCGAATGCGCTGCCGATTTGAGCAAAATCATGCCCGCCTGCGCAATATCGGCTGCAATATCGCCGCATGGAAGGGCCGGAGCAATAGCGCGCCGATTCGTTCGCCGCAACAAGGGCATCTGTCATCATGAGTCGTATTCTCCATCAAACGATCGAGCTCATTCGCGAACAACTCGGCAGCGAACTGCAGACTATCCGTGTCGAGCGCGCCGTGGTCGGGCTGTTCTTCACCGGCATCAAGCTTTCGACCGGCCAAGCCGGCGCATGCGCGACGCCGGTCAAGGAAATTCCCGAGGCGGTCTGCTGTCCCAGCTCGGCGATGGCGATGCCGTTTCCGGGCAAGCTGCGCGGCAGCCATGCCGACCGCCTGCTCGATGAAGCGCTGGGGCAGACCGGCATTCGCCGCGCTATCGGCATCGCGGCGCTGAACGCGCTGGCACAACTCGTCGCGGAACGACGTCCTCACCAGCCGTTCGATGTCGTCGACGATCTCGATGCTTTTGCCGGCGGCGATGTGAAGCCGGACGACAAGGTCGTGGTGGTCGGCGCCTTCACCCCGTTCCTGCGCGAGCTGCGCAGGATCGGTGCGACGCACTGGGTGCTCGAAAAGGATCCGAGCACGCTCAAGCCGCACGAGATGCCGCACTACCGCCCGGCCGAGATGGCGCCGCAGATCGTGCCGCAGGCGGACGTGCTGTTCATCACCGGCACCACGGTGCTGAACGACACGCTCGACGACCTGCTCGCGCTCGCGCCGTCCTCGGCTCGCATCGTGGTGGTCGGGCCGACCGCGACCATGGTGCCGGACGCTTTCTTCGAGGCGGGGTGCGATGTGCTCGGCACGATCCGGATCACCGAGCCGGATCAGTTTCTCGATGTGCTCGCCGAAGGCGGCTCCGGCTATCATTTCTTCGGCAAGTCGGCGCGAAAAATCCTGCTGCGCAGGCACGCCCTCGCGCAAAAGCCAGAACTGCAACCGGCCTCGCTCGCGCATTCCTGAATGCACGAACACTTCGCTGTGGCGTGAAATGAAAATCGCGGGCGCGGCGGTCGCGCGCGATCAGCGGATGCGGCCGCCGCTCGCCCCCGGCCTGAGCCACGCATAGGCGCACAGCAGCACCGGGATCGCGAGCAAGAGCCAGGACAGCCCATCCCAGATGCCGTCGCCGACCAGCGCCGAGATCAGTCCGACGATGCTGAGCACGCCGAGCACGGTCGGGATCGCGAAGATCTGCCAGAGGGTCTGGCGCTGCGGCCGGAACAACGTGGTCATGACGCCGCCTCCATCCTGCGATCGGATGTGGCGAGCTTTGGGGCGCGGGCACCGAGCGCGGCGGGCTGACGCCGCCGCAGCCACAGATAAAGACCCGTCACCAGCACCGCGATGGTGATCAGATCGAGAATGGCCCAGATGATCTTCAGCGGCATGCCGCCATAGTCGCCGAAATGCAGCGGCTGCGAAATCAGCAGAGTCGCGACATACCATGGCAGTTCACGGCTGTCGGTGAGAACGCCGCTCTGCGCGTCGATCAGCGCGGGCTTGAGCAGCCGCGCGGTGAGCGGCGTGTTGCCACGCAGGAACACCGCATAATGCGTCTTGCTGCTGAAGATGGTGCCGGGGAAAGCCACGAAGGCCGGCTTCATCTCCGGCTCGGCCTGCATCGCCACCCTCACCGCCGCATCGATCGACGAGGGATGCGCCGGCAGAGGCTTATCCTTGTATTGCGCCGTCATCTCGGCGAGCTGGCCGAACTGCCAGACCTTGATGACAAGGTCGGCCCAGGTGTTGATCACGCCGGTGAAACCGACCACCAGCATCCACATCACCAGCACGATGCCGGACAGATTATGAATGTCGAGCCAGCGCACCACCCGCGGCCGGTCGCGCCGGTAGGCGCCGAACTTCAGCTTCCGCATCGACGGCGCGTAGACCACGATGCCGGAAATGATCGCCACGCAAAACAGGATGCCCATGAAGCCGAGAAACAGCTTGCCGGGCAGATCGGCGAACATGTCGGTGTGCAGCTTGAGCATGATGTAGGTGAAGCGGCCGGTGACATCCGGCGCGTCGAGATAGGCAGCGGAGTGCGCGTCGAGGCGGACAAGACGGTTCTTCGCCGGACTGGCGTCGAGCGTCTTGCCGATGCTCACCATCATGGTGTTGGGATCGTCGTTATCCCAGATCAGGAAGTGCGCGACATGGCCGGGGTCTTTCGACAGACCGTTTTTCACCACCTCGTCGAGATTGGCGTAGGGCGTGCCGGCGGGCACCTCCGCCGCCTTGACCTCCTCATGCAGGAGGTCGTCGATCTCGTGATGGAAGATCAGCGGCAGGCCGGTGACACAGAGCATCAGCATGAAGGCGGTGCAGATGATGCTCGACCATTTGTGCACCCAGCTCCACTTCCGCAGCGACGACGATCCTGACGCCAATATCCGTCTCCTAGTTCCAGCTATATTTCAGCGAGGCCAGCACCCGGCGCGGCGCACCGAGGCCGCAATAGGCAAGGCCCGTGAAGCAGGTCGAAACATAATACTTGTCGAACAGGTTGGTGGCATTCACCTGCAGTTTCAGACCCGCCAGATCCGGGCGCAGATAGGCGAAATCATACGAGATCGTCGCGTCCATCAGGCCGTAGGACGGAACCACGAGCGTGTTCATCGGATCGCCGAAGCTGGCGCCGATATAGCGGACGCCCGCGCCGAGACCGAGGCCGGCCACCGGACCGTTGCGGAAGGTGTAGAAGCCCCACAGCGAGGCATAGTCGCGCGGGATGTTGACGACATCCTTGCCGACATTGCCGGTGGTGCTGGCCGTCACGATCGGCTGGATATGGGTGTAGCCGCCGACGACATCGATCTCATTGGACAAGCTGGCCTTCATGTCCATCTCGATGCCTTTGACCTGCACCTCGCCGGTCTGGATGCTGAAATTCGGATTGCCGGGATCGGTCGTGAGTACGTTCTGCTGCGTGACGTCAAACGCCGCGAGCGTGAACAGCGCCTTGGTGCCGGGCGGCTGGAATTTGATGCCGATCTCCTTGCCATCGCCCGTGGTCGGCTTGAACACGTCGCCGCCGGCGTCGGTGCGGCTCAGTCCAACAACCGGCTGGAACGAGGTTGAATAGCTGATGTAGGGCGCAAGTCCGCTGTCGAACAGATAGGACAGACCCGCGCGGCCGGTCCATGCGCCCTGATTCTGGTGGGTCAGCGTCGAATTCATGAAGTTGATGGTGTCGGCCTGCCACTGATCGTGGCGACCGGTCAGGGTCAGTGTAAAGCGGTCAAGCTTGATCTCGTCCTGCGCATAAAAACCGAGCTGGTTCTGGCTCGTGGTCTGACTGAAGAACGGGAAGAACGTGGACGGATCCGGATTGGCGAGACCATAAACCGGCGCGTAGGCATTGATCGGGAAGAAAGTCCCGATCGCGAAGGGCGGGTTGAATCGCGTATCGAGGAATCCGCTGGCGGAATAGAATGCGGAAGACTTGGCCTGTACGTAGTCCGCTCCGACCAGCACCTTGTGAACCATCGGTCCGGTGCGGAAATCGGCCTGCAACATATTGTCGATGGTGAAGGACTGGGACTTCGCAAAGACATAGTTGGCCGAGCGGGCGATGTAGCCTGCCGGATTCGCCGGGAAACTTGGATCGTTGGTCGGATCGCCGGTTTCGTTGCGCATCGAGTTGACGTGAGAAGTCACCTCGGCATAGCGAAGGTTCTGGCGGAACTGAAACACCTCGTTGAACCGGTGCTCGAGGGAGTAGCCGACCATCGCACTATCACCGTTGGTACGGTCGTAATTCGGCTCTCCGAGATAGCGGTTATAGGGAATGCGGCCGAGCGGACTGTCGAACAGTGTCCCGACAGCAGGAACGTATTGCTGCGGCTGCCCCTTCACACGGTCGCGGGTATAGCTTGCCAGCACGGTGAAGTTGGTGTCGTTGGTCGGCCGCCAAGTCAGGCTCGGCGCGATGTAGAAGCGGTCGTCGGTGTTGTAATCGATCCAGGTGTCGGACAGACGGCCGAGGCCGACGATACGATAGAGAAACTCCTTGTCCTTATCGAGCGGGCCGCTGAAATCGAACGCCGCCTGCTTGCGCGCGAAGCTGCCGGTCTGCAGCTCGATCGTATTCTGCGTGTAAGTGGTCGGCCGCTTGCTGACCATGCTGATCAGGCCGCCCGGCGAGGTCTCGCCATAGAGACCGGAGGACGGCCCCTTCAGCACCTCGATCCGCTCCAGCCCCCACGGCTCGATCTTGGTCTGGGCGAAGGTGAGGATCGGGTCGATCGGCAACCGCAGCCCATCGAGATAACGCGGCACCAGGAAGCCGCGCACCTTCACGTCGCTGCTCGTGGAGCTCGCGCCATAAAGATCGGTGATCACGCCGGGCGTATAGCGCAGCGCCTCGTTCATGGTCTGCGCGCCCTGCGAGGCGATCTGGTCCTGCGTCACCACCGAGATAGACTGCGGCGTGGTCAGGATCGGCGAGTCGGTCTTGGTGGCGGTCGCGCTCTGGTTGGCGACGTAACCGTTCACGGGACCATTCGCCCGCTCCGGCCCTGCCCGACCCGCGCTCGCGGCCGCCGATTCCTGCGGAGCGCGTTCGACGTTGCGGACCACTGCCCGCCTCGGCGAGCGCGTCGCGTTGCGGCTGGGTCTGGCGCGGCGCGCCGCCTGTTGCTTCGGGGCGTCGATCGTCACCGCAGGCAGCGATGTCGCCGGTTTCTGCTCGGCGCCGGACGATGCGGACTGCGCCAGCGCGGGCGAGCTTTGCAGCGCGAGCAGCGCGCCGAACGCCACGCCCGCAGCCAGCAGATTCGAAATCCTGAGCAAATTCCCGCGGTGCATTTCCAGTTACCCCCGACATCAAAATTCATTGATGAGATACAGGCCGCTGGACCGGACTCGCCACGCTGACCGCTATTGCGAAACGTCGGAATACTGTCGCGAAACGCAGTTTAGAATTAGAACGGATGTAAAGTAGCGAGCCGCATGAAATCCAACGCGCACTCAGTCGCGCTCGCGCGCCGTTTCTTTTCCCGGCGGATGGCCGAAATGCCTGCGATAGGCCGCCGTAAACGCGGCCGGGCTGGCGAAGCCGACCCGATAACCCGCCTCGGCGACGGAGAGCCGGTAGTCGAGCAGCAGCACACGCGCCATCAGCAGGCGCTGGGTGCGGACGTAGCCGAAGATCGTGGTGCCGAACACTTTCTTGAAGTTGTCCTGCAGCGTGGTGATGTTGACGCCGATCTGCCGCGCCAGATCGAGCGTCTGCGGCGGCGTGACAAGATTGGCGTCGAGCATGTCGCGCGCCTCCATCACCCGATCGTAATGACGCCGCCCGATCTGCGCGACCAGCCGTCGCTCCTGCTTGAGCAATTCCGCAATCTCGATCACGAACGACAGCGTGTTGCTTTCCAGAAACAGCTCGCCGAGCTGGCCATTATAGGGATGATCAAGATTGCGTTGCCCGAGCTCGATCACGCGCGCCGAACGCGGCAGGGTTTCGACGCGAAAATCGCCCGAGAAAAAATCGCGCAGCGCGATAAGACCGTCGTCGGTCACGTCCTCGCCAAACCTGTCAAAAAATGAAGGCTTGAGAATGAAGCCTGCCGCACAGGACGTATATGGCGCCTTGCAGATCCGCCGAAATCTCGTGCTCCGGCCGAACCCGACGACGGTCGGCTGTTCCAGGCGCTTGGTCACCTGGCCGTAGCCCTCGGCGTTCATCATGTCGTTCTCGCCGCGCAGCACGAGCCCGCACAGCAAAGACGGCTCCATCTCCACCGACAGTTCGTGTTCCGACAGATAGGACACATCGTTCGCCGTGGCGGTGAGACCGGGATAGACTTCGTGCACCATCAACCGGCCCGCGCAGAGCGGCGTCTCCATCGCCTGCGGCGCCATATCGGCGGGGTGAATTCCAAGCGAAAGCTCCGCGCTCTCGCGGATCAGTTCCGAGATGGTGAAACCTGTCGCGGAGATTCGATGGCTGACGCTCATCACGGTTCCCGCATCTGAATGCGTGAAACTCGGCCACTTGCAAAATCGTTCGGCATTGGCCGCGACCATGCTGAACAACGCCGGCCGGGACAAGACCGCAAATTTAGAGTCGCTCAAAACAGCCGGCAGAGTTTCGGCACTAATAATAAAGGCCCCGGCGCAAACCGGGGCCTTCCAGCGAATTCGCCCGTGCCGTCGTCAGTAGCGGGCGACGACCGGCGAATTGAAGTGATAATTGATGCCGACCTTCACAGTATGGTTGGTCAGACCGACGCGGCCGGTGTCGCCATCAGGCGATGGGCCATAGGTCGCTTTGCCGTAATCGGCGTAAAGATACTCCGCCTTGGCCGACCAGGACGGCAGGAACGCATATTCAAGACCGGCGCCGACCGCGTAGCCGGAGTGGGTCTTGCTGCTGGTGAAAGATTCCGGTCCGTCGCTTGCGGAGAACTTGGTGCTGGCCCAGGCATAGCCGCCCTTGGCGTAGATCAGCATGTTGTCGACGGCAAAGCCGACCCGGCCGGTGACGGTGCCGAATGCATTCACCTTGTAGGAGAAGGTGCTGTCAACGTCGGCGAAATTCTGCTTGAGGCTGGCGCCCGCGGCATCGACTTCGAAGCCCCACACGATCCGGCTGCCGGGTGCCTGCCAGTTGTAGCCGATGGTGCCGCCGCCGAAGCTGCCCTTCACGCCGCTGATTGAAGTGACGTCATCTATGCCATCATTGTCGAAATCGGTGTTGTCGCCCTTGAGCTTGCCGCCAAAACCATAGCCGCCGAAAGCACCGAGATAAAAGCCGGTCCAGTTGTAGACCTGCGCGACAGGCGTGATCGGAGCCTTGGTGTAAGTGCGCCCCGGAAGATCGGCAGCAGATGCAATCGCCGTCGACGCCAGAAGCGCGACCGCAGCAAGCTTCAGTTTCATCATTTCTCCTCGTTTCTCGATGAGTCGAATCAAATCGAATCGACAACTGCTCACTTAGCAGCAGGCCATTGCGAATTACCTTCCGGAAGCGCGGCCATGATGTGCCATTGTGACGCAGTGAGAAACGCACGGAGAAAAAGTCGCACGAATCCGTTCGCCCGCTCAGCGCAAAAATGCTTCAGCTTCCCCACGGAAGCGAGAACGTCTTGACGTTGGTATAGGATTTCATCGCCTCGACGATGCCTTCCTTGGCGCCGTTGCCCGAATCCTTGATGCCGCCGAACGGCGACATCTCGGTGCGATAGCCCGGCACTTCCCAGATATTGACCGTCCCGACCTTGAGCTCCTCGATCAATCGCGTCGCGTGATCGAGGCGATTGGTGCAGACGCCGGACGACAGTCCGAAAGCCGTGCCGTTCGATATCTCGATCAGCTCGTCTATTCCCCGGCAGCGAATGATGGGGATCACAGGTCCGAAGGTTTCCTCGCGCACAAGCTCGGATTTGGGATCGACATGATCGACGACCACCGGCGGAAACAACGCGCCCTTGCGCCCGGGATGATAGAGGATCTTCGCTCCCATCTTCTGCGCATCTGCCACCCGCTGATCGAACATCTCCGCCGCCTCCGCGTCGACCACCGTTCCGAGATCGATCTGCGGATCCATCGGATCGCCGAATGTGAGCGCTTTCGCCCGTTGCAGGACGTGGCCGACGAATTCGTCGGCGATGCTGTCATCCACCAGGATCCGTTTCACCGCCGTACAGCGCTGGCCGGAATTTCGCGTTGCGCCGGCAACGGCGAGCGCCGCCGCGCGTTCGATATCCGGGCCCGCCAGATCGGCCAGCACGATCAGCGGATCGTTGCCGCCGAGCTCCAGAACCGTCCGCTTGTATCCCGCCTTCTGCGCGACGAGCTTCCCGACCCGAACGCCGCCGGTGAAGGTGACAAGCTCGATATTCTCGTTCGTCACCATTTCGTCGCCGATGTCGTCCGGCAGGCCGGTGACGACCGACAGCATCTGCGGCGGCAGGCCCGCTTCATACAGCAGATCGGCCAGAACAAGCGCCGTGAGCGGCGTCTTCTCGGTCGGCTTGCAGACGATGCAGTTATTGGTCGCGATCGCCGGCGCGATCTTGTGCGCCACCATGTTCAGCGGATGGTTGAACGGCGTGATCGCCGAGATCGCACGCAGTGGCTCGCGCCTGGTGAAGATCCGCCGCGCCTGACCATGAGGAGTGAGATCGCAGGCGAACGCCTCGCCATCATCCACGATGCACATCTGGCCAGCCAGCGAGAATACATCACGCGCCCGCCCGCACTCGTACAGCGAGTCCTTCCGGGAGATTCCCAGCTCCAGGGTGATGGTTGCGGAGATCGCCTCCCTACGCTCCCAAATGAGATCCGAGGCTTTCAGGAGGATCTGCTGCCGCTGATAGCGGCTGAGTCGGGGCTGGTAGTTCGCCGCGATGTCGAACGCCTCGCGCGCATGCGCGACCGTCCCCGCCGGCACAGTGCCGATTACCTCGCCGGTGTAGGGATAACGGACCTCGATGACGTCGCTTGCGGACACCTTGCGGCCCGCGATCCGCATCGGCTGCGCATTGATTGTCGATCTTGTGAGCATCGGCGGCTGGTCCGTTCTTTTATCCGGAGGGGCATGCAAAAACGCGCGGGCAAGCACGCATGGCCCTTGTGGCGAAGCGATCTTCGGATAAGCTAATAGATCATATCGACAGAGTGGCAACTAGGGTTCCGGGCGGCAAGGGCCGCTGCTGGTCCGAGCGTTGCAGAAACCGTGATCGTGCCGCGGCTGCACCCGAGGGATAAAAGCCCAGAGGCGGAGATGTCGAGACCCGTAACGCGCCCGCAACCGGGCACGGAGGTCTCATGCTGCTCGCGCCGCTCGCTCTGGTCATCGCCGCCGCCTTCATCCATGCAACCTGGAATCTGCTGTCGAAGCAGGCCGCCTCGGCCGGGCCGACCTTCGTCTGCGTCACCAACCTGATCAGTTGCATCGCCTATGCGCCCTGGGCGATCTGGCTGCTTGCGCGCGACGGCATGGCGTGGAGCTGGCTGGTGGCCGGCTTCATTGTGCTGAGCGCCGTCGTCCACCTCGCTTATACGCTGTCGCTGCAACGCGGCTATCAGGTCGCCGACCTGTCGGTGGTCTATCCGGTGGCGCGCGGCACCGGCCCCCTGCTGTCTTCGATCGGCGCTTTCCTGCTGCTGGGCGAACTGCCCACGACGCTGGGCATCGCGGGCCTCATCGGCGTCGTCATCGGCATCGGATTGATCTCGACGCAGGGCAATCTCGCCGCGTTCCGGAAAAGCACCGGATTTGCCGGCGTGCTATGGGGCACGGCGACGGGTTTCCTCACCGCGATCTATACGGTAGTCGATGCCTATGCCGTCAAAAGCCTCGGCATCGCGCCCGTGGTTCTCAACTGGACCGCGAACCTGTTGCGCTTCGCCCTGCTCGCGCCGCTCATCCTGAAAAATCCGAACCGCGCGCGCAAGAAGATGACAGGCTACTGGCATCTGGCCCTCGCCGTCGGGCTGCTGCAGCCGCTTGCCTATATCCTGGTGCTGATCGCGCTGCATCTCGGCGCGCCGGTCAGCGTGGTCGCGCCCGCGCGCGAGATGTCGATGATGGTCGGCGCCTTCCTCGGCATGATCGTGCTGCGCGAGCAGGTCGGCCTGTGGCGGTTGATTGGCTGCGCGGTGATGATCATGGGCGTGATCGCGCTGGTGGGAAGCTGAGGGCGGTCGCCAGAAAACGCGAGAACCGGCTCCGTCAATGCGCCGTTCGATCCGAACGACGCAGGCTTTGCGGATATTCGTGCCCAACGCGACACCTCCGCCGCCAGTCGGCGGCGGAGCTTTGAAACGTAATCGGCCGAGGCCGCGTGTCGGGTTATTTCTTCTTGCCGCTGGCGTCGAACTGCTTGAGGAAAGCAATCAGGTCGTCGATCTTCTTCTCATCCTTCAGGCCGGCATAGACCATCTTGGTGCCAGGGACCTTGGCTTTGGGGTCCTTGATGTATTCGCGGAAGGTGGCTTCATCCCAGGTGAGGCCGGAATTCTTGTTGGCTGCGGAATAGTTGTAGCCGGGCGCCTCGCCCGCCTTGCGGCCGATCACACCATTGAGCTCCGGGCCGACGCTGTTCTTCGCAGTTTCGCCGACCTGATGACAGGCCTTGCAGACCGCAAAGACTTTCTCGCCGGCGGCGGCATCCTGTGCCTGAGCCTGGCTAACGCCGGTGCCGACCACAGCCAGCAATGCAGCAGCTATCATTCCTCGCATGCTTCTTCTCCTTTATGAACCGCTCATCACGAGCAGGTTTGATGCCAGCATCCGGCGGCGAACAGGACGAACGCCGAAGATACTGCTTCAGGCGCCATACACCTGCGTCTCTCCCTTCGCATTGGTGAGATGGACCTGAACATGACGCCGCGCCGCGACAATCTCGCGAATACGCGAGACCGGCAGCAGGCTGAAGGCGGTCGAGAAGGCGTCGGCTTCGCTCGCCGTCGGCGCAATCACGCTGACCGAGCGATAGCGCGCCGGGCTGCGCCCGGTTCTCGGATCGAACAGATGGGTGAAGCGGCCGGCAGCATCGAACCTGAAGCCCGCCCCCGCGGTGGTCGCGACCGCGCGGTCGACGAGATCGACGGTTTCGTTCACCACGCCCGGCTTGTCAGGATCGGCCAGGCCGACCTGCCACGGCGCGCCGTCCGGCTTGGTGCCGATGGCGCGGATCTCGCCCATATCGACCAGCGTGGTCGAAAGGCCCGCCGCCCGCAGCGTCTCGGCGACACGGTCGGTGGCGTAACCCTGCGCGATGCCGTTCAGCGTGATCGCGCCGCCCGGCCTGAGCAGCGCGACGCGATCGTCGCTGACCTTGAGATCGCGGTAGCCGACTTTCGACAGCGCTTCCGCCAGCTTCTCCACGGACGGGCCCTCCGGCGCCGGCCGCTCCTGCGTGAAATGCGCCGCGTAAAGAGTCCACAGCGGCTGCACCGTCGGATCGAACGCGCCGTCGGTGAGTTCGGCGAAGCCGAGCGCAGCCTTGAGCAGCGCGATCATGTCGGCATCGGGCGAGATCAGAACGCCGGTGCGGTTCAGGGTGCAGATCGCCGAATCCGGCTGATAGAGGCTGAACTGCTGTTCGAGCCGGCGCACGTCCTGCACGCACAGATGCACCAGCCGCTCGGCCTTGGCCCGGTCGGGATGATAAATCTCGACCGAGACCTGCGCGCCGAGCGCCGACCCCTGCCAGCGGATCGGCGCATCCGCAAAAGCGCGGCGCCCGCCGAGCAGGGCAGCCCCGCCCGCCATGGCCGTAATGGCAATCAAGCGCCGGCGCGTGAGGGATGTGTGTGTCATGGCCGCCGCCTTCAGTTGGTCTTTATCTGCGCGGGATCATACCCGTTTTGCTCCGCCGCGCTGCTGCCGAGCACATAGTTTTTCGGAATCTGGTCGAAGCCGACGATACGCCCGCCATGGCTGGCGACAAAGGCATCTGCCGCCGCGCGGCTCGCGAACGGCACCGCCTCGTCGGTCTCCATGCCGCTGCGCCGACGGCTCTCGATCACGAAGAACGCCTTGCGCGCGTCGATCCAGTTGGTGGCGCCCGGCTCCTCCCAGCTCGGCGCCGCGCCCATGTCGGAAACATAGATCGCGCGGATGTCGCGCGGCTGGTCCGGCATCAACGTGAACGCCACCGTGTCGCGCACCGATGAGAACCAGTACGGGTCGATCCGGCTCGCGGTGATGATCTGTCCCTTCGGCCCCGGATGTTCCAGCAGATTCATGCCGCAGAACACGCCCATCGCCTCGCTGTTCAGCGCGGCGGGCGGCGGCGGCGCGGATTTCGTCTCGTCCTGATTGCAGGCGGCGAGCGTCAGCGCGAAGACGGCAACGCAGAGCGCGCGCAACATCACAGCTCCCTCCGGGCGAAAGAGGCGGTGGCGAGACCGAGCGGAATGGCGATCCACAGCGCCATGCCGAGCAACAATGCGCTCGTACCGGCGCCCGTGCTGCCGGCAAGGCCGGCCATGCCGGAAAACTGGCTGACGTTGAAGCCGGTGAGATTGGCGAGACGATAGATGTCGGTCGGATTGAGGAAAAGCAGATATTCGAGCACCGCGGCCGAAACGATCTTGCCCTGATCGACGACCAGCACCCCCAGCAGCGCCATGTCGAACACCAGCACCATGATCAGCCAGACGCCGACCGAGACTCCGGCCGCCGTGCCGCGATCGCGCGCCAGACTGCTGATGAGATAGCCGATGGCGACAAACGCGGCCCCAAGCATGATCGACGTTCCAATCATCCAGGCAAACGCATACCAGCTTGCCGCCAGCACCGCCGCCCCGCTGAACGCCAGCGCCCCCGCCGCGACGCCGTAACCGATGACGGTGGCGAAGGCGAGGATCAGCACATGCCCGCAGAATTTGCCGAGAACGATCTGGTAGCGGCCGACCGGATAACTGAGCAGCAGAATCATGGTTCCGCGCTCCATCTCGCCGACAATGGCGTCATGCGAAATCAGCAGGGCGATCAGCGGCAGCAGGAAGATCGTGAGGCTGGACAGGCTGACCACCACAACATCCATCGCGCCCGCACCGACATTGCCGGTCGGCGCGCTGCCGAGAAAGGTCAGCGACAGCGCCAGAGCGGCGAGCAGCAGCGTAGTGGCGAGCACCCAGCGATTGCGCAGGCCTTCCTGGATTTCCTTGGCCGCGATGATGGCGACGTTTCTCACTCGGCCGCCTCCCGCGCGCGCAGGAAATGCGCGTAAAGATCGTCGAGGGTCGGCGTCACGACCTCGATATTGCGCACCCGCGGATCGCCGGCGGCCAATCGCAGCAGCTCCATCTTCTTCTCGTTATCCTGCACCAGCACGACATGGCCATTCGCGTCCGGCACCGCGCCATTCGTCAGCCACTCCGGCATCGTGTCATCGTCACCCTCGGCAAGGTCGAACGAAACCCGGATCGGCAATTGCGAAAGCTGGCGCAATTCCGCCAGCGTGCCCTGCGCCACCAGAATGCCCCGGTTCATGATCAGCACGTGTTCGGCGCGGCCTTCGAGCTCGCTCAGCGCATGCGAGGAGATCAGCACCGTCGCGCCATCGTCGCGCAACTCATGCAGGATGTCGTAGAAGGTCTGGCGCAGCGCCGGATCGAGACCCGTGGTCGGCTCGTCGAGCAGAAGAATGCGCGGACGTCCGAGCAGAGCCTGCGCTAGACCGAGACGCTGGCGCATGCCTTTCGAGTAAGTCCCGACCCGCCGGTCGGCGGCATCGCCGAGGCCGACGCGGTCGAGCAAGGGCCACGCGGTCGCGGGCTTGAGCTGCTTGAGCCGCGCGTAGAAGCTCAGCGTCTCGCGCCCGGTCAGCGCAGCGTTGAAGGCGACGTTTTCCGGCAGATAGCCGAGCATCCGGCGCGCCGAGAATTCGCCCGCTGCCGGATCCTCGCCCAGCACGCGAATGGCGCCGCCGCTCGGGCGGATCAACCCCAGCATCAGCTTGATCAGCGTGGTCTTGCCGGCGCCGTTATGGCCGACCAGCGCGCAGATGCGCCCCGGCGCCAGATCGAACGACACCTCGCGCAGGGCGCAAATCTTGCCGTAGCTCTTGTCGACGGTCTGAATGGAAACGGTCGCGGTCATGGCAAACCTGCCTCCGCTTGCGGCCGTGGCGGCGGTGCGATCAAGGGATGGGTATCGACCACGCCGCCGGGATAAAGCGCGGGAAACTGCGCCTGCGCCCAGCGCAGCACCTGCACCGCGGGACTGTTGATCAGGATTTTCGCCGAGGGCGCGGTCCACAGCACGCGATCGACCAGATCGTTGGGGCGATACGCGGTGTCCGCGACGCCGTCGCCATTGAGATCGAAGGCCGGATTGTCGCTCCAGTAATTGCCGCGCCCGCCCTTCGACCAGTCTAGGTCGCGGGTGCCGACATACTTCACCTGATTGCGATTGCCGACAAACGCGTTGCCGGTGATCTCGTTGCCTTCCGAGCCGGCGGTGAAATGCACACCGATCTCGCAGCGTTCGAACCAGTTGTCATGAAACTGATTGCGGTTGGCATTGTAGATGAACACGCATTTGCCGGGACCGCTGCGCGCACCCTGCGCGGCAGGTCCCGCATCGGGGAGCATGCCCCGCTCGTCACTCGCCATCTCCTGCCCACCAGAGGTCTCCTCGAGCGCCCCGCCCGCAACCAGATTGCCGCTGATCTTCGAGTAATTGGCATAATTGAACAACAGCCCGTGATCGCGGTCGCGATACGAGACATTGCCCTGAATGACGAGACGGTTGGAATACATGATGGCGTAGCCAACGTGATTCCTGATCGAAACGTTGCCGCTGACCTCGCTGTCATTGGTGTACATGTAATGGACGGCGAAGCGCACATTCTCGAAGCGGTTGTTGATGAAGCGATCCTTGCGGCTGGAAATGGTGAAGATACCGTCGCGGCCGTAGCGGACGGTGTTGCCGTCGATGGTCACGTCCGGCGCGTTCCAGATCGACACGCCGTTGCCGGCATCGGCCCGGCGCACGTTCCGCAAACCTTCGATCACATTGTTCAGAACACGCGATCCCGTGGCGCCGTGGACATAAACGCCGAACAGATTGCCGACGATACGGTTGTTCTCGATCAGTGTCCGCTCGGCGGTCTTTTCGAGATAGACTCCGGAATCCATCGCCTGCAGATCGCGGCCCGAGCCCTTGATGGTCAGCCCGCGGATTTCCACGCCCGGCCCGTAGACGCCGATCACGCTGCCCGCGCCGTTTCCGGTCAGGGTCGCGCCGGCCTCGCCTTGCAGCACAACGCGCCGCTCGATCCGGATCGGTCCTTGATGGTCTCCGGACGCGAGCACGATGACGTCGCCGTCCTGTGCCCGGTCCAGCGCCTGCTGCGAGAACTGCCCCGGCGCAAACGTCAGCGTCTCCGCGCCGGCGAAGCTGGAGAGTCCGGCGGCGAGAACCGCCGCCGGAACGATGTTGAAAGCACGTCGCACGAATGCCCTGCCTCAGACCGATCTCGGCTCGACCAGCATACGGCCCTTCATCTCCATATGCATGGCGTGACAGAACCACTGGCAGTAATACCAGTAGACCCCGGCCTTGCCGGCGGTGAACGTCACCGAAGCGGTGGCCTGCGGCGCGACTTCCATCGCGATGCCGTAGTTCACGATGGTGAAGCCGTGGGTGAGATCCTCCACCGCATCGATGTTGGTGACATAGACCGTCACCTCGTCGCCCTGTTTCACCGTGAACTTCTCGAGACCGAACGCCGGCGCGGTGGACGTCATGTAGACGCGCACCTTGTTGCCGTCGCGGATCACCTTTGAATCGGCTTCGAGGTTGATGCCGTCCGCCTTGGCCTGCTTCACCGCGTCGGCGAAGAACGGGTCGGCGCGATCCCAGATCGAAATCGGATTGATCTTGGAGCGATGGACGATGGTGGCGTCGTGCGGCTCGGCGAAGCTCGGGCCGTCATGCACCAGCGCCATCTTGTCGCCCGAGATGTCGATGAGCTGATCGTTCTCCGGTTTCAGCGGGCCGACATTGAGGAATCGGTCCTTGGAGAACTTGTTCAGCGAGATCAGCCATTTTCCATCGGCCTCCTTGGTCTGGCCCATGGAGGTGTGGTTGTGGCCGGGCTGATAGTGGACGTCGAGCTTCTGAAGGATCGGATCGACCTTCTCGCCCTTGAACGCGCGCTTGGCCAGATCGATGTTCCACTTGCAGATCTGGCTGTCGATGAACAGCGTGGTGTAGGCGTTGCCCTTGCCGTCATAAGCGGTGTGCAGCGGGCCGAGGCCGAGCTCGGGCTCCGCCACCACGACGTCGCGCGGCTTGATCTTGTCGTCGAACAGGTCGTCGAACTTGCGTACGTCGAACACGGTAACGGTGGGCGAGAGCTTGCCGTTGGCAACCACGTGAATGCCGTCCGGCGCGGTGTTGATGCCGTGCGGACTGTTGGAGACCGGCACGTAGCGGGTGTAAGGTGAACCATGACGGCCGTCGAGCACCGGCACGCCGCCCATTTCCTTGTAGTCGCCCTTCTTCACCGCCTCCTCGATGCGCTTGATATTGAAGATGGTGACCCAGTCCTGCTCGTTGGCAGTCATTTCCGCCAGCGTGACGCCGCCTTCGGAATTGTAGCAGGTGGCGAAGGCATACTTGCCCTGATAGTCGGCATCAACGTTGTCGAGGTTGCCGTCGACGATGACCTGCCAGGCCACCTTCATGGTGTCGCCGTCGACCGCCGTGAAGATCGAATAATACTCTTTCGGCTTGTCGAGAATCTTGCCGTCGTTCGGCAACGGCACACCATCCTCGCCGTTGGCAAACACGTAGCCGGTGCGCGGATATTTCTGCACGCGCAGGCCGTGCACCGTGTGCTGGTTCGGCAACTGGATGATCTTGTCGCACTTCATGACGTCGAGGCGCACGCGCGCAACGCGGGTGTTGGCCTTGTCGTTCATGAAGGCGTAGCGGCCGTCATAGGTGCCGTTGGTGAAGGAGATGTGCGGATGATGCAGGTCGCCGTTCATGTAGGTGCCGCCGCGATTCTTCAGGAATTCGCGCGATTCCGGCGTCAGTCCCTCGGTGAGCACCTTGAGACTCTCGTTGGTCTGGCCCCAGCCGGTCGCGCTGCAGCGGTTGAACACCGGCACGCGCATCAGCTCGCGCATCGAGGGCATGCCGACGATGCGCAGTTCGCCCGACTGGCCGGACGAGAAGAACACGTAATATTCGTCGAGCTCGCCGGGCGCGACCTCGGTCTTGTGAACCGCGGGCCGTGCCGCCGGCGCTTTCGGCTGCGCCTTGGTCTGGGCCTCCGCGATCGTGGTGAGGCCCGCTCCGCCGGCAAGTCCGACACCGGCCGCTGCAGCCGTCGTGCCAAGCAATGCCCGGCGGCTGACGCCCTTGTCGCCTTCTTGGTTGCTCATGAAACTCTCCTAGCTTTTCAGGTTGTAGGTGTTGCGACCGAGCCGCCGGGCGCGCTGACCGTCTTGCCCCCGGCAGTAATGATTGTGTTCGGCCCTTTTCCGGCCCGCATGGATGGCGAGGACAGCGCTTCGCGCTTCTCCCGCTTGAGACGCACCTGGATCATGTGCGGACAGCGATGATCGTCGAAATAAAGCTCCTGACAGTGCATGCAGTAGATGCATTCGTTGACGTTAATGTGTCCCTCGGGATGGATCGCCTGCACCGGACATTCGACCGCGCAGCGCTGGCAGGGCGAGCCGCATTCCGGCCAGCGGCGCAGCCACTCGAACATGCGGATGCGGCCGGGAATGGCGAGCGCCGCGCCGAGCGGACACAGATAGCGGCAGAAGAAACGCTCGATGAACAATCCGGCGGCCAGCAAGGTCAGTGCGTAGATCACGAACGGCCAGTCGCGCGCGAATTTAAGAATGATCGCGGTCTTGAACGGCTCGATCTCGGCGATCTGCTCGGCCAGCGCCGTGGAATACAGCGACAGCCCGAACAGAACGAGGAAGATCATGTATTTGATCGGCCACAGCCGCTCGTGCAGGCCCCATGGCAACCGAAGCTGCGGCACCTTCACCGCCTGGGCGATGTTGTTGAGCAGTTCCTGCAACGCGCCGAACGGACACAGCCAGCCGCAGAACGGCCCGCGTCCCCAGAACAGCAGCCCCGCGGCCACCGACGCCCACAGCAGGAAGATGTGCGGCGCGGAGAGGAAATACTCCCAGCTAAAGCCGGTCAGCAGCGAACTCATGAAGGTCAGGACATTGACCACCGAAAGCTGCGCGTTGACGTACCAGCCGAGCCAGACCAGCACGAACAACAGATAGGCGCGGCGCACCCAGACATAGACCTGCGGCCGGCGCACCAGCACGTTCTGGAAAAAGAAGATCAGGGTCAGCGTGCCGAGGGCGAATATGGTGATGCCGATCCGCACCACGTCGCCGCGCCAGATCCGCATCCACAGCGGCTCATCGTCGGGCGCCGTCGCCTCCGCGCTTGGCGCAGGCTGCGGCGGCGCTGATGCGGCTGGCGCGGTGTGAACCACCGTCGCCGGTTGTTCACGCTTCAGATAAACGTCCGGCAGCGTGTAGCCGAGATCGAACGTCAAGAACGCCTTGTCGCGCGCGCCGATGGCACGCTGCACCAAAAGCTGCAATGTCCACGGTTCGGCCGGATCGAAGGTGAAATCCGGCGGCAGCACGAACAGACTGATCTCGGGAAAGGCCGGCGCGCCCTCTACGGCAAAATCACCCAGCCTTGTGTGATCGCGGTCGCGGAAGCGGATGCTGTTGCCGTCCTGCAAAAGCTCGATGCGATCGAAGATGCCGCCGCGGACATAGCCCGATCCCTTGAACGAATAACGGCCGGAGCCCGCGACCACCAGCGCCTGCTGGCCGGGCTTCAGCCGCGCCTTGAGGCGCTCATAGCCATCATCGCCGAGCAGGCTGCGGCCGATGGTCGGCACCGCGACATCGGCGACATAAAGATCGATGAAATCGTCCGCCGGATCGCCGGTCTCGGCATGCGCCACCGCCGCCGCGTTGCCTGATTTCTCGTAAGCCTCGTTGATATCGGCCACGCTCAGATGCAGCCGCCGGATCGAGCCGTCGCCCAGCAGGGTCTGCCAGTCGAGCGTCTGGCTCTTGCTCATATCGATGGTCTTGACCACCTGCGCCGCGACCGCCGCAACCCCGGCCTGCCCCTGCCCTCCGAGCCGCCCGGTCTTGATCAGTTTCGTCGCCGAGCGGACGATGCTGTCGCCGATCACCAGCACGGTGACGGTCGCGCCGCTGACGATATCGACCTGCGGCGCCTTCGCCGCGCCGCTGACCACCGGGGTCATTTCGGTGCCGACCAGCTTGTTGACGGCGTCGAGAATGCGTTTTTCCGGAATGCCGATCAGGACGATCGGCTCTTTATGTTCGACCAGCTTGAATCCGGCGAGCACGCCCTGCGTGCTGATCCCGACCAGAACCTTGATCGGCTTTCCCGAATAGCCGACCGCATTGGAGAAATCCGAATTGAGGTAGGCAAAACCGAGAAGCTGATCGTCCTTGTAGATCGGCGCGACGGGCGGATCGCCCTGCAGCGGCCCGAAGCGCGTTGCCTCCGGAATCAATTCCGCCGGCTGCGCCTTGCTCAGATACGCGCCGAGCTCGCTCGCTGCGTGCGCATCGGCAGCAAAGAAAAACGCTCCGGCCAGAACAACGAGGGCGAGGATGCGAGCGACGCAGAAATCTCGGAATTTAGACAAGCCGTCCCCATCCGCTTTTGCAGCTTCAGAAGAAGCCAACAAAAAACGACGCCGCCGGTTCCTATCCATTAGCAACCCCGCATGGACTTCTCTAGCAGTAGAGATAATATAGGTATTTGCTCTATATCAATCACGGATTGCGAGGCGAAACGCTGCATGCATGAAAAGCCTCTGCTGACAACGACGCCGGCGCCGATCACGAGCCTGCCGGAATTTTACGCCGTTGCCTTCCATCAGGCTCAACGCGCAGTGCAGCATTACAGCGCGGCGGTGACGCATGCCGATCAGAATGCCGACGCCCTGCAACCGGTGTTCGAGACTCTTGTATCGCGGGAAAAAATCCGGGCCGATGCGATCGCGAAGGCCTGCGTCGAAGCGTGCGGCCAATCTCCCGATCTGAAAAAGCTGCCGGCCGACGTCGTCGATCTGGTCCCAATGCAGGAAATTGTGGACATCGCGGACTCGCGCCTGTCCACGCCCTACGCCGTATGGGCTCTCGCGGTCCGCCATCGCCGGCGCGCGTTCGTATTCTGGACCTATATCGCGGCGCTCGCCGGAAATTTAGCGGTGAGCGCCGCGGCCGAACGGCTGGCGCGGGAGGCGCTGGCCGACGGCAATCTGCTGCGCCGCGAGCGACGCCTTGCATGGCAAAACGAACATAAAACGACCGCCGAAGGCAATCAGGGCGACAGGGACATGTCCGCCGCCCTGCTGGAAAGCCTGTTGCGGCGAGATATGCTGGCGTGGTCGCAGACTCTGTCGCCGGCGCAGAGCGAGCAGCTTCTGCAGGCCGGCGTGCTCGCGCCTTCCGACGACATTCCGCCTGACGACATCGAAACGCCCGCCCCCGGCGAACTCGAACAGGTCAAGCAGCGTGCCCTGCGGCGGGCCGAGCAACTGTCGAACATCTATCTCGACGATGCCGACAGTGCCACCGACCAGAGCAGTCTCGAATTCGCACAGAAGCTCGCCGCACATTCCATTTCGCGGCTGGCGAATCTGCGGGCCGTGGCCGCAGGCCGCCCGCGACACTGACGCGCAGCCACGCCGCGAATCGCGATTTCACGCAGCAGCGCGCCGTCCGCCCTTCTTCTTTCCTGCCGGTCCTGTGTGAGCGACACGAGGGACGATATCCAGATTCAGGGATCACGCCCCGTAAAGCATGCCACGCAGCTCGCGCTGCGCGAGGCGATCGGCGGGGCTGCGAGACACGGCGCCCCGCAGTTTCGGCCCGGCGTGCGCGTCCGCCACCGGACATTGTGAAAGCGCCAGACATTGTTAAAGAGAACGAACGTCCGCGCATGGAAAGCGGAGCGTTCGACACCGGCAAGTCTTGTTGCGCGACATGGCGATGGATCCGATGCGCTATCTCTATCTGCTTCTCGGCATCACCTTCGTTGTCCTCGGCTTTGTCGGGGCGTTCCTGCCCGTGCTTCCGACCACGCCGTTCCTGATTCTGGCGGCCGCGTGCTTTGCCCGCTCGTCTCCCCGGCTCGAGAGCTGGCTGCTGTCGCATCCCCGATTCGGACCCGCGCTCATGGCATGGCGCGAGAACCGCGCGATTCCCCTGAAAGCCAAACTGCTCGCGCTGGGAGGCATGAGCATCAGCTTTCTGTGGCTCTGGATCGGGATCGGGCCCGGCCCGCTGCCTCTGGCGATCACCGGCGCGCTGATGCTGGTGGGGCTGGCCTACGTGTTCAGCAAACCATCCGCATAAAACGAAGCGCCGGAATTACAGACACTGTCTGTCGATGTTCCCGCGCAAAATGGAACCGGCATGCAATTCCGGACGCTCGGAAGATTTGTCCTGCTCGTGCCGCAGAGCCCGGCGATCAAATCTTAAGTCTTGCTCAAGCATATCAAAGCCATTGTAAGACTTGATGAAACAGATGAAACGATGGCTCGGGTTCCCGATCACGGCGATCCTGCTTGTCGGCTTGCCGCTCGGCTTCCTGCTCGCCGAAGGCGCGCATGACTCCGGCGTTCTCTCCGATGCGCAGCGCGCCAGCTATCGGCGGCCTTCCGCCATCCCGTTTCCGGACGACAATCCCTACACCAGGGCCAAGGCCGATCTCGGCAAGATGCTGTTCTTCGATCCGATCCTTTCGCGATCGCGCAAGCACTCGTGTTCGTCGTGCCATATGCCGGCAAAGGCATGGGCGGATGGCCTGCCGCACGCCATCGGCGAGGACCCCGCGGGCATCGAGCTTCGCAGCCCGACGCTGATCGACATCGCGTTTCTTGATCTGCTCGGCTGGGACGGAAAATTTCCCGATCTGGAGTCGGTGGCCTTCGCGCCGCTGACCAGTCCGCAGAACATGAACATGACCGAGCCCGATCTGGTGCACCGCCTGCGCGCCGCTCCGCGCTACGTCGCCGCCTTCACCGTCGCGTTTGGCGACGGCGACATCACGCGACCGCGCATCGAGCAGGCGCTGGCAACCTACGAGCGCACCATCATCGCCGGCGAAGCGCCGTTCGATCGCTGGATCATGGGCGACGAGACCGCCATCGGCGCCGAGGCCAAGCGCGGTTTCGCGCTGTTCAACGGCAAGGCGCACTGCGCGAGCTGCCACAGCGGCCCATCGTTCACCGACGGATCGTTCCAGGACATAGGCTCCGCCACCGGCAACGATATCGGACGCGGACGGTTGTTCCCGAAATCGGAAAAGCTGCAATACGCCTTCAAGACGCCGACGCTGCGCGACGTCGCCCGGCGCGGGCCCTATATGCACGACGGCTCGATCGCGACATTGGAGGACGTCATCGAGCTGTATGACAAAGGCGGCATCGATCGCCCCAGTCGTTCGCCCTCCATCACGCCGCTGTCGCTGACGCAACCTGAGAAGAAAGCGCTGATCGCATTCCTGCGCACGCTGACGGCCGACAAGTCCGAGCCGAATCCACCGCCGCCGACGCGGTGATCGGCGCGTCTCGATCGATCAGGCCAGACGCGGCAGCAAGGCGCCCAGCAGTCCGAAGCCGGCGAACAGGGAAATGCCCGCGCAGGTCTCCAGCAAATCCCGATGGGCGGCATGCCGATCCGAGGCCCACGCCAGCGCTGTCCCCGCCACGACACTCGCGACACTCAACAGGGCAAACATCACGCTCTCCAATATCCGGTCCGTTCAAAATGAATGAGAGGAATTGCGGCCCGGTGGCGCCAATTCCTAAAACTTGAAACAAGCGCGGATATTCGCGCCAAGTCACTGGATATGCTCGTTCAATTTTCATCTTAATCAATATTAACCACAACGACAGGCGAAGCTTTTCCGCACCCGGTTACCTCGTATAGTGAACAAATCCTTAACGCGACCGCATAAACCCGCCTGGATCACCTGATGATTGGCCATAGCCAGCGACCCATCGGCATCGTCTGCTCCCCGTTGCCGATCCTCGCGCGGTGTCTTCTCGTCCTGCTGTTCGGCGTGATGGGCACGAGCGGCGCCAGCGCCCATGTGAAGTGGTTCTGCGCTTTCGATGTCGCCGGCCAGCCGGAGGGACTCGCCAACGTGCTGTGCCAGGACTTCGAGATCCTGATCGTCGTCGCGCTGATCTGGCTGCTGGCCGGCTGCTTCATCGAGAAGACCTCGCTCGGCGAGGCGATGCTGCGATCGATGGACCGGGTCACCGGCGGGTTGCGGCTTCACACCGAAGAGATGGTTCGGGCCATCTGCTTCTTCTTCTTCGTTTCACTCTGGACCTTGGGCGGCATCCTGCTGACGCCGGAACTGACCAGCAAATCGCCGCTCGTCGGTCCTTTGCAATTCGTCATCGCGGCCTGTCTGTTGTCGCGACGGACCCTGCCGGTCTCAGCACTCGGCATCGTGATCCTGTTCGCAATGGCGGTCCGCGACTACGGCATCTTCCATCTCGCCGACTATCCGATCTTTCTGGGGATCGCGGCGTATCTCGCTTTGACCGGACTTCAGAAGAAATTCTTCGGAATCGAGCCGATCGACATCATGCGCTACGCCGCGGCGGTGACGCTGATGTGGGCCTCCGTCGAGAAATGGGCCTATCCGCAGTGGAGCTTTCCGATCTTCGTCACGCACCCGAACATCACCTTCGGCTTCGATCCGGAATTCTACATGCGCGCGGCGGGCGTGGTGGAATTCACCCTCGCCTTCGCTTTGCTGTGGACCCCGCTGGTCCGGCGCTGCGCCGCCGCCATTCTCGCCGGCATGTTCATCGCCGCCTGCTTCGAGTTCGGAAAGATCGACACCATCGGACACTCGGGCATCATTGCGGTGCTGTTCGCAATTCTTGCCGACAACCGGCGGGTGGAAAACGACCGCCGGGTTCCGCTGCTCGCGCCCGCGGGATTCTGCACCGCGCTCGCGGCCACGCTGTTCGTCTACTATTTCGGCCACGCCAGCCTGTTCAACACGACGGTTTTGTAAACCCGCGCTCGCGAAAATTCAGTTCACTTTCACCAGCAGCTTCATTTTCGGGTGAATGGCGCACCGCACCGTAAAAGTCCCGCTCGTCGGAAAAGCAACGGTGAACGAACTGCCCGGCTTCTGATCTCCCGAATCGAACTGGAATGTCGGCGACGCCAGATAGGCGTGATGAAGAAGCTCTCCGTCATCGTTAACGAAGCGTAAAGCCTCGCCGCGATTGATGGCGATCTGGCCGGGCTGGAACTCGCGGTTCTTCTGCGAGATCGCATACGGACCGGCGGCCCATGCGCTTCCCGCGATCAATCCGCTGACGATGGCGATGCAAATCCGCTTGTCGCAGTGCTTCGCAAGGGAAAAAAGCGATCGGGATTTGTGCATTCATTCCTCCGTTGAAGGCCTCAAACGCAGGTCATCGCTTCGAGCGGCACGATGCACCAACTGGTTACCATGATCTGCGGGGCCTTTTACTCAATACGAGCTGTAAAGATTATACCGGTATTTTGATATGTGATGTCACCTCAGAACAGGCCACATCATTTAGTGGAGGCTTGAGACCAGAACGTGTTCTTCAGCCACTGAAGAAACCGGAAGTGTCATATGAGCGTCTCATCGGGCCCGAGGGCGAACCGTGCGCCCTTCCGCGCGGCCTATCACCGCCTGTTTGTCCGCAAACCGGCGGGCAACACGATTCGAACCCAGATCCTGATCTGCTACTTGCTGATGAGCTCCATCACGGCAGCTCTCGGCTTTTATGCCACGTTCGGTATCAAGCATGCCGGCATCCTGGTCGCCAAGACGTTCGACGAATCGCTGATGTCGATCAACTACGCGCGGGCCGCCGCCGCTGACTTCTCCAAGATGCGGGCCGCCGCTTCGCGGAACCTCGCAGCCCGCGATCCGCTCGCTCAAGCCACGCTCGACAAGGAAATCAACGGTCTGGAAAAGACCTTCTACGAGGATTTGAGCGTGGCCGCCGAGCGCGCCCAGTCGCCGCTTGCGACCAACGCGGCCGCCAAGGTGCGCGAGGCCGTCAGTGCCTGGTCGGCGCTGTATCGCAGCGGCAAGAAGGATCTGCTGCCGGACATCGACGGCGGCGCGATCTTCGCGACCCGGCTGGACAACTACGCCAAGACCGTCGACCAGCAGATCGATCTTCTGGTCAACTATACCGCGGGGGACGGTTTTCTGTTTCGGCAACGGGCGCTGTCCACGATCAATCGCGACCTGCAATTCAACGTGGTCGCGCTCGCCGTCGCGCTGCTGCTGTCCGGATTCGTCACCTGGCTGCTGAGCCGCAGGATCATCGGTCCTGTCGCCGTTGCATCGAGGGCCGCCCGCAGCATCGCGGAGGGCAAGCTCGATGTCGACATTCCCAAGGGAGGCGCCGACGAGCTCGGCACGCTGATCGCCGCGATGGGCGTGATGCGCAACAACATCAAGGATATGGTCGAGCGCGAGATCGCCCAGCGACGATCCGCGCAAGCCCGTCTGACCGATGCGCTCGAGACCTCCCGCGAAGGCGTCGTTCTGCTTCATCGCGACGGCAAGATCGCGCTAGCCAATTCGCGTGCGGGAGAGTTCCTGGCGAGCGCGCCCGAGCTGTTGCAGTTCGAGCTTCTGGACACCCGGACCGCCCGGGTCCCTACGGTCCATCCCGATCCGCTCGCCGAGAACGATCCGGCCGGCGAAGCCCGCCTGCCGGATGGACGCTGGCTGCGCGTGAGCCGCAGCAGGACCCAAGAAGGCGGCGTCATTGTCGTTTTCAGCGACATCACGGCGCTGAAACGACAGGAAGAGGAGTTGCACGAGACCAATCGCAGGCTCGATGCCGCTCTTGAGAATATGTCGCAAGGCCTGTGCCTGTATGACATGGAGGGACGCCTTCAGGTCGTCAACCGCCGCTTCTGCGAGATCTTCAACATTCCGCCCGACTATGTGCGCGCCGGCATGCGCTTCGAATCGGTTCTGGCGCTGAGCATCATGGCCGGGAATCACGCCGGCCAGACCGTGGACGATCTGCTCGCCGAACGCGAGCGCTTCCTGGCCCATTCCGAAAGCGGCAGCTATTTCCAGCATCTGAGCGATGGCCGGATCATCTGCATCGCCCATCGCGCCACCTCCGACGGCGGATGGCTGGCGACCTGCGAGGATGTCACCGAGCAACATCGCGCGGAGTCGCAGATCACGTTCATGGCCCGCCATGACGCCCTCACCCAATTGCCCAATCGCCTGTTGCTGGCGGAGCGGATCGAGCAGGCCATCGCCCAGGCCGGCCGCGGCGCCGGGTTCGGCGTGCTCTGCCTCGACCTCGACAATTTCAAGCAGGTCAACGACACGCTGGGACATCCGGTCGGCGATCAGTTGCTGTGCGCAGTCGCCGACCGCTTGCGGGCCTGCATCCGCGAGATCGACACCGTGGCGCGTCTCGGCGGCGACGAGTTCGCGATCATCCAGGCGGATACGCAAAAGCCCACCGACGCCGAGCGTCTCGCACGGCGTATCGTCGAATGCCTCGCCGAACCTTACGAATTCGACGGGCAACGCATCGTCATCGGCGCCAGCGTCGGCATCTCGCTGGCGCCTCACGACGGCGCCAGCGGCGAGAAACTGTTGAAGAACGCCGATGTGGCGCTGTATCGCGCCAAGGCGGAGGGCCGCGGCATCTGGCGGTTCTTCGAAGCCAAGATGGATGAAAGCCTGCAGAAGCGGCGGGCTCTGGAGCTCGATCTGCGGGAGGCGATGGAGAAGGATGAGTTCAAGCTTGTCTATCAGCCGCTCTACGATCTCAGGCACGAGCGGATCTGTGGCTTCGAGGCGCTGCTGCGATGGCATCACCCCCTGCATGGCCTGGTGTCGCCCGAACAGTTCATCCCCGTGGCCGAGGAAATCGGCATCATCATTCCGCTCGGCGAATGGGTGGTCGAGCAGGCCTGCGAGCAGGCCGCGTTGTGGCCGGACGATATCAAGGTCGCGGTGAACGTCTCTTCGGTCCAGTTCCGCAGCCCGCGCCTCATCGACGCGTTCTCGCGGGCTCTGGGGCGCTCGAAGCTGTCGCCCGGCCGGCTGGAGCTCGAGATCACCGAATCGGTGCTTCTCGCCAACAGCGCGGAGACCCTCGCGACGCTGCACAAGCTTCGCGCCCTCGGCCTGCGGATCGCGCTGGACGATTTCGGAACGGGATATTCCTCGTTGAGCTATCTGCGGAGTTTTCCGTTCGACAAGCTCAAGATCGATCAGTCGTTCGTCCGCGATTTGACCGCAACCGAAGGCTCCAAACTGATCATCCGGGCCATCGTGAGCCTCGGAAAGAGTCTCGGCATGCGCACCACCGCGGAAGGCGTGCAGACCGTCGCCCAGCTCAATCAGGTCGCCGCCGAAGGCTGCGACGAAATCCAGGGCTATTTCCTCAGCAAGCCGATTTCCGCAACCCAGGTCCCGTCCGTCATCCTGAAATTCAGGACCGGCCTCAAAAAGGATGCGAGCGGGATCTACGCCCTGACCGACTAGGCCGGAAGGTCACCATGGTGTCGCCGCCCCACACAAGCGGCGGACATTCTACAAAACGAGACAGGCGGCGCCGCGGGCGGCCCGTCCGGTGCAGATCGACGCGGACGACGCCGACCGCGCACGCGCTTTCATTGAAGGCGGAGTTCGATTGCTCTAGAATTGAGTGGAAACGCATCGGGAAAGGCGCGCGGCCACCGGAATGACCATTTTCGTATTCAGCGTCGTTCTCTTCGCCGCCGCCCTTCATGCCATCTGGAATGCCGTCGTCAAAGGCGGGGCCGACAAGCTGCTCACCACCGTGCTGGTCACGACGTGGGCGACATTGATCGCCGCGGTCTGCCTGCCGTTCCTGCCGGTCCCGAGCCGGGAAAGCTGGCCCTTCATCGGCGTCTCCACGCTGCTTCAGATCGGCTATTACGTGCTGGTCGCGAGGACCTATCATCTTGCGGATATGAGCCAGGCCTATCCCCTGATGCGCGGCACCGCGCCCCTGCTCGTCGCCATGATCAGCGTCGGAATTCTCGGAGGACACCTCACGACGTCAGCCTGGATCGGGATTGCCATCATCTGCGCCGGCATCCTCGCCATGGCGACGTCCGGACACGCCAAAAACAAGGCCGGACTCGCGTTCGCTTTGCTCAATGCGGGGGTGATCGCAAGCTACACGCTGATCGACGGGCTTGGCGTGCGTCTGTCAGGCACGCCGGCCGCCTATACGTTGTGGATTTTCCTGCTCACCGGCATTCCGCTGATCGTCTGGACGTTCGTCGCGCGGCGCGCCGACTTCCAGGGCTATTCCGCCGCCAACTGGCATCTCGGCCTGGTGGGCGGCGCGGGGACCATCATTTCCTATGGCCTCGCGCTCTGGGCGATGACGCTTGCGCCCGTCGCCGTCATTGCCGCTTTGCGCGAGACCTCGATCCTGTTCGGAACGGCCATCTCGGCGCTCGTTCTCAAGGAGCGGGTCAGTGCGGCCCGGGTGATCGCGGTGTGCATCATCGCGATCGGCGCGGGAATCCTGCGGTTCGCTTGAGCGGCTTGGCGTGGCGCATCGGCGATGGGCAATGGTCCTGCCGCATGCAAGCACCCGCCATCCTTGAGCAAAGTGCCTCGTGAGCACGATGCCCGTACTCCAAAAAAGAAGCCGGGGCGCATGGCGCGCCCCGGCTGATGGCATGTCGAAATGACCGCGGACTATGCCGTCGCCACCGCGGCGGCTCCGGCGTTGCGCTGACGATGAGCGGCGCGCATCGGCTTGAGCACAGCAATCGCCAGGAACGCCGTCAGGAAGTTCATCGCGATCACGACGCCGAACACCACATTCCATGACGCGGTGATCTCGTGCAGCTCGGCCGCGAGCGGACCGCCGAGCACCGAGCCGACGCCCTGCGCCATATACAGGAAGCCGTAATTGGTGGTGGCGTTCTTGGTGCCGAACGTATCGGTGAGAGTCGAGGGGAACAGCGAGAAGATCTCGCCCCAGCCGAAGAACACCACGCCCGACAGCAGCACAAAGGTCAGCGGGTGATGGGCGAAGAGCAGCCAGATCGTCATGGCGATGCCTTCGATGCCGAACGCGATCAGCATGGTGTTCTCACGGCCGATCCTGTCCGAAACCCAGCCGAAGAACGGACGGGTCAGACCGTTGGTGAAGCGGTCGATGGTCAGCGCCAGCGGCAGCGCCGCAAGGCCGAACACTAGAGCATCCTTGACGCCGAAATCCTTGGCGAAGGCGCCCATCTGCGAGATCACCATGAGGCCCGAGGTGGACATCATCGTCATCATCACGAACATCAGCCAGAAGATCGGGCTGCGCAGCATTTCGCGCGGCGCATAGTCGCGGGTTTCCTGCACGAGACCGTGGGCCTGCGCATCGACCGCGACGTGCGGCGTGCTCTTGTCGGGACGACGCATGCCGAGCGCGGCGAGAATGCCGACGATGCCGAAGATGATGCCGTAGATGGTCAGCGTCTGCGACAGGCCGCTCGCATTGAGGCTGTTGGAGATCGGGAAAGTGGTGAGAATGGCGCCGAAGCCGTAACCGGCCGCGACAAGACCCACGGCAAGACCACGATTGTCGGGAAACCACTGCACCATCATGCCGACCACGCCGACATAGATGATGCCGGTGCCGATGCCGCCGAGCACGCCGTAAGTGATGTAAAGCCCGAACACGCTGGTGACATGGGCGGCTAGAACCCAGCTCAGGCCCGTGAGGGCCGCGCCGAGCGACAGCAGCACGCGCGGACCGAAGCGATCGACCAGATAGCCCTGCGCCGGCGACAGGAAGGTCTGCAGCATGATGAGCAGCGAGAAGGTGACCTGGATTTCCGCAAGAGGAGCGTTGAATTGTTCGCGAAGCGGTCCGGTGAACAGAGCCCAGACATATTGCGGGCTCGAGATCGCCATCATCGCGATCATGCCCAGAAAAAGTTGAAACCAGCGTGATGATGGTTGCGCAGACGTCGTCTGCCCGGTTTGGGTGGTCATGTCGTTTCACTCCCTATGTTGTGATTATCGGCCAGTTATCCGGCTCTATATTGTTCGTAATATACTGGTAACATGTCAGACCTGTCGGGCCGCTGCAAGTTTATTGCAACCCGGCCACGATCCGGCTCTGATCTTGTGGAGTTGTTCGCAAGGGCAATATGAGACGACGAGTAGCGTCTATTTGACACTCGCCAAACGCCCGACCGCGTGGGAAGGATGGCGACCCCGATCACTAAGACGATTGTAGGCTAGGAACTCTGTGATTAGGGCGGGATAACGTGCTCTGAATTCAGCCCTTTTCTTATCTGTCATCAATCATGCAGTTTTTGTGATGCAATCCATGAGCCTTCCCGAAGTTGCCGACAATGATGACGAACTGCAGTCCCGTACCGCTTATCGCCTGATCGAGGAGATGATCGTGACGCACGAGCTGCCCCCCGGCTCGCGCATTTCCGAAGTCTCTCTCAGCAGCAAGCTCGGCATCGGACGCACCCCCATCCGCGAGGCGCTGCAGCGACTGTCGTTCGAGGGCACCGTAAGAATCGTGCCGCGTTCTGGCGCCTTCGTCTCGGAGATCGATCTGGTCGATCAGCTCGCCATGATCGAAGTACGCAAGGGCATCGAAAGAGTGCTGGCCGGCCGCGCGGCCCGCTTCGCAAGCGACAAGGAGCGCGCCCGTTTTCGTCAGCTCGCTTTGATGTTCGAGAACGCCGCCGCGACGCATAGCGGCCTTGCCTTTGTCGAAGCCGACCGCGAATTCAATTCGCTGATTATCGCGACCGCGCGCAACAAATACGCCGCGCAGGCGATTTCCCCGATCGAGGTGCAGACCCGACGCTTCTGGTATCTGCACTTCAAGCAGTTCGGGGATTTGCAGCGGGTCTGCGCCCTCCACGCTCACGTGGCCCGGCGCATCGCGGAAAACGACGAGGCGGGCGCGCGGGACGGCTCCGACCAGATCGTCGACTACGCCGAGGAATACACCCGGAAAACGCTGATGTTCTTCGGCATGGGCGGCGGCTGATCAGCCGTCCTGCGACGCCGCGTCGCGGCCGTACGGCGACGCCCGACCCTTCCCTCACACCATTGCGTGGCAGCGATTGTAGCCCTGCGGCTGTGAGCGCTCATAGGCCGCGCCGAGGCGCACCACGTCATATTCGCCCAGCGCTCGCCCGACAATGTGCAAGCCGACCGGCATACCGTCTGTCGCGATGCCGGCACAGACCGAGCCCGCCGGCTGGCCAGTGAGGTTGAATGGATAGGTGTAATAGACCCACGACACCAGATTGCGATCGGACAGGTGCGCGGGAATGTTCACGCCGACATCGAGCGACGTGACCGGCACCACTGGCGAGACGACGACGTCATAGGTCTCGAACAGCGCCCGCACTTCGTCGCGGAAGGCGTAGCGCTCGAACACCTTGGTGTAATAGCTGCGCATGTCCTGCGACAGCGCGCCTTCCAGCACATCCGCGACCGCCGGATCGAGCATCTCGCGCTTGTTCTCGACGAAATCGCGCAGCCGGATGCCGACGCCGGCATAGAACTCGGCGGTCCACAGATCGATCGGATCTTTCGCGAACGGACGGTCGATCTGCTCGACCTCGCAACCGAGCGTCTCCAGCGTCCGCACCGCCTTCTCCACCACCTCGAGCACGGCGGGATCGGGCTTGGCGTAACCGAAGGTCGGGCTGTAGGCGACCCGCATTCCCTTCACGCTCGCCTGCGCCGCGCCGAGCACGTCCGGCACCGGCCCCGCGACGCTGAACGGATCGCGCGCGTCATAGCCCGCGATGGCGGAAAACAGCAGCGCCGCGTCCTGCATCGAGCGCGCCAGCGGGCCGACATGCGCCAGCGTCGGCGTCGCGGACGCCGGCCACACCGGCACGCGGCCGAAATGCCCCTTGATGCCGGCCAGCCCGGACAGGCTGCACGGAATGCGGATCGAGCCGCCGCCGTCAGTGCCAAGCCCGAACGGCGTGATGCCGGCGGCAACCGATGCCGCCGCGCCGGCGCTGGAGCCGCCCGGCGTCTTGTCAAGATTCCATGGATTGCGTGTGATGCCGGTGAGCAGATTGTCGCCGACCGGTTTGCAGCCGAATTCGCTGGTCGTGGTTTTGCCGATAATAATAGCTCCGGCCTGGCGCAACCGCTCCACCGCCGGCGCATCGGCCGCGGCAATGTTATGTGCCATCGCCTTCGAGCCGGACGCATAGGTGACGCCGCCGACCGCGATCAGATCCTTGACGCTGACCGGAATGCCGTGAAGGAAGCCGAGCGGCTGGCCGCGCATCACCGCCTCCTCCGCCGCCACCGCCGACGCGAGCGCCGCTTCCGGCATCAGCGTGCTGAAGGCGTTGAGAGTCGATCGCGTTGCCTCGGCGGCTGCAAGCGCGCGCCGCGTGACTTCGACCGGCGAGACATCCTTGCGCGCGATCAGGCGCTTCAGCTCCACGGCGGACAGGGTATCGAATTCAGCCGACATCACTTAACCTCCGGGAGCGATCACGAAAAAAGCGGGCGGCGATCTCCGCCGCCCCAGGCCATGACATTGCTATCGGAGCGGCGATGCACTGTGCCGCCGCTCCGTTTGTTCGCATCAGCCGACAATGGCGAAAGCGCGCACCGGCGAGCCGGAACCGCCCTTGAACTTCAGCGGCACGCCGAAGAACTGCACCTCACCCTTGCCAAGCAGCTCCTCGAGATTGACCAGCCATTCCCAGTGGCTGATGCCGAGGTCGCGGCACAGGCGGTGCTGGGAGAAGATGTTGTCGGACGGGCGGTCGGTCGACGGACCCTCGACGCCATGCATCTTCGAGCCGCGCTCGTGCAGCCACTTGGTGGCTTCAACGGTGAGCTGCGGATTCTTGAACACCGACTCAAGGTTCGGGTAGTTGCGCTTGTGGAAGCCGGTGCACAGCAGCACGATGTGGCCGTCCACCTTCACGCCCGACTTCTTCTCCGCTTCGGCCATGTGCTCGGCGGTGATGTCCTCGAGGTCGCCGACATGGCGCAGGTCGAACGCCACCGCCTTGCCCATGAACAGCTCGAGCGGCATCTCATCCACCGACTTGCCTTCCGGATTGACATGGCGGAACGCGTCGACGTGCGTGCCGACATGGTCGAGCATGGCGATGAAATTGGTCTGGAACGTCATTGCATCGCCCGGCACGCCGAGATTGAAGGCCTTCGCCGATTCATGAGACATGTGGGTCGTGATCACCGGCCGCTGGAACAGCTTGTGCGCCGGCATGTTGTCTTCGATCAGCAGACTGAGATCGACGATACGTTTACTCATTCACTTTCTCCTTCGGCTTATTTGCCCGGTTGATGCTTCTTTCCGAGAAATGCTTCCATCACCGCCGGTGAGCCGGCCAGTTCGTCCGCACGCCCTTCAAGTTCGATTTTTCCATGACCCACGACATAGGCGCGATGCGAGATCGCCAGCGCCTGCGCTGCCAGCTGTTCCACCAGCAGGACGGTCTGCCCGGCCGAATTGAGATCGCGCAACACGCCCATCATCTGCTCGACGATCTTCGGCGCGAGGCCGAGCGACATCTCGTCGATCATCAGGAGGTCCGGCTTGGACACGAGACCGCGCGCCACCGCGAGCATCTGCTGCTCGCCGCCGGACAGGCTGCCGGCGCGCTGGTGCAGCCGCTCCTTGAGCCGCGGGAACAGATCGAACATGGTGTCGAAATCGCGCAGCACCGCTTCGCGATCGCGCTTCCAGCGGCCGTAGGCGCCGAGGATCAGATTGTCCTCGACGGTCTGGTCCGCGAAGATCAGCCGCCCTTCCGGCACCAGCGCGAGACCGCGATTGACCTTGCGGTGCGCGGGGAAATTCACCGTCTCCTCGCCCTTGAACCGGACGCTGCCGGCGCGCGGCCGCACCAGGCCGCTGACGCCGCGCAGGATCGAGGTCTTGCCGGCGCCGTTGTTGCCGATCACCGAGACGAATTCGCCACGCCGCACCACGAGATCGACGCCGCGCACGGCGATCGCCGCACCGTACTGGATTTCAAGGCCGCGGACCTCGAGCAGCACATCGTTTGCGCTTGTGCTCATGCTCAAGCCCCCTCCGCCGCATGGGCCGCCGGAGCGACGCCGAAATACGCCTCGATCACGCGCGGATCGTTCTGAATGATGGACGGCTTGTCGCTGGCGATCACCACGCCGTAGTCGAGCACGGTGACGCGATCCGCCACCGACATGATGAGATCGACGTGATGTTCGATCAGCAGCACGGAAATGCCGAGCGAGGCGGTGCGGCGGATCATGCGGTCGAGCTCGTCGATTTCCTGCGTGGTCAGGCCGGCCGCCGGCTCGTCGAGCAGCAGCAGGCGCGGAGCGGTGGCGAGCGCGCGGGCGATCTCCAGTCGCCGCTGCATGCCGAACGGCAGGAACCGTGCTTTCTCGTTGGTGAAGTCGGTCAGGCCGACAAAGGCCAGCAGCGCTTCGGCCGCGTGACGGCATTCGGCCTCCTCCTTGTGGAAACGCCCGACGCGGAAAGCCGCCTCGAACAGACCGTAGGAGAGCCGCTTCTGGTAACCGACCATCACGTTCTCGATCACCGTCAGATCGCCGAACAGTTCGGTGTTCTGGAAGGTGCGCGCGACGCCGCTGCGGGCCACCAGATGCGGCGGCGATCCGGCGAGGTTAACGCCGTCGAGCGTGACGACCCCTTCGTTCGGCCGGTAGAAGCCGGTGACGATGTTGACCATGGTCGACTTGCCGGCCCCGTTCGGGCCGATCAGGGCGTGAATCTCGCCCGGCGCGACCTGCATCGACGCCTTGTTCAGCGCGGTGAGACCGCCGAAGCGGATGGTCAGACCTTCGGCGGAGAACGACGCCGGCGCCCATCCCGCCTTCGCATCCTTCAGCACCTGTGCGATCTCGCTCTCCGTCACCCGCGGCGGAGCGGAAGCCCGCCTGAAGAAACGCGCCACGAGACTTGTCAGCGTGCCGAAAATGCCGAGCGGCAGCACGAACATCACCAGCGCCAGCAACAGGCCGTAGGCGAACTGCTGCCAGTACTGAAGCTGCTGCAGATATTCCGGCAAATAGGTCAGGATCAACGCGCCAAGCAGCGCGCCGACGGTGGTCCCCGCCCCGCCCAGCACCACCATCAGCAAAAAGCGGATGGAGTCGTTGAAGGTGAAGCTGTCCGGCGAGATGTAGAGATTGAGAAAGGCGTAGAGCACGCCGGCCAGACCCGCCGTCGCGGCGGCGATGACGAAAGCGAGCGTGCGCACGCCGGCGGCGTTGAGTCCGACGCCGCGCGCCGCGGTTTCGCTCTGCGCCACCGCCAGCATGGCGCGGCCATAGCGCGACTGCTTGATATTGTGGGTCACGACCACGACAAGGAACAGCAGCGCGGCGAGCACGGCATAATAACGGAAGCCGTCGAGCGGCCAGCCGAACAACGTCGGTTTGGGAATGCTGCTGATACCGGTGGTGCCGCCGGTGAGGTGATCCCACTCGATGATGACGTTTTCGACGATCAGGCCGAAGGCGATGGTGATGACGGCGAGATAAACGCCGCGCACCCGCACCGTGGGATAGGCCAGCAAAGCGCCGAACGCTCCGGCCACCACCGTTCCGGCGATCGCCGCGAAGACGAAATCGAGCCCGAGGCGGCTGGCCAGAATCGCGCCGGTATAGGCGCCGAGCGCGAACAGACCGGCCTGCCCCAGCGAGATCAGGCCCGCGAGACCGACCAGCACGTTGAGGCCGAGCGCCACGATCGCGTAGATCGTGAACAGCATGAACAGCCGCAGCGAATATTCGTTCTCCGCCGTGAACGGCAGAACCACGAGGAAGATCGCCAGCGCCGCGAAGGCGAGAGGTGTGAGCAGACGCCGGGTCATACCTTGAACACCTCGCGCTTGCCGAACAGCCCCTGCGGGAACACGAGAAGGACGAGAATGGTGAGACCGAAGCCGACGATCTCGCGCGCCGCGGTGGAGATATAGCCCTCGACGAATTTCTCGACGACGCCGAAACCGAGACCGGCGATCACCACGCCGGGCGCGCTGGTGATGCCGCCGATGATGGCGACGGCGAAGCCCTTGAGGCCCAGCGTCAGGCCCATCGATGCGGAGGCCTGCGTGATCGGCGCGATCAGGATGCCGGCGGCGCCGCCGAGCGCGGCGGCGAGACCGAAGGAGAATCCGAACATCCAGTTGACGTTGATGCCCATCAGCGCAGCGGCGTTGCGGTCGAACGACACCGCCTGCATCGCGCGGCCGATCAGCGTATGGCGCTGCATCCAGCCGAGGCCGAGCATCGCAAGCAATGCAACGACGGGAATGACGAGCTCCTGCGGATAGACGCCAGCGCCCATCACCGAGATCGCCTTCTCCACGCCTGGAGAAGGCAGCGCGCGCGAGAAACCGCCGAACTCCATCGTCACCAGCGCCTGCAGCATGATGCCGATGGCGATGGTGGTGAGCATCCAGCCGATCGAGCTCGTGGTCTTGGCGAAGGGCCGCACAGCGAAACGCTCGAGCAGAATGCCGAACACGCATGATACCGCGATGGCGCCTGCGATGGCGAGCGGCAGCGGGATGCCCTGATCGATCGCCATGATGGTCAGCACCGCGCCGAGCATGAGCGTATCGCCATGGGCGAAGTTCACGGCCTTCGCCGCCGACCACATGATGTGGAAGCCGAGCGCGACGAGGGCATAGCAGCCTCCGATCGCAAGTCCCGACAGAATGTACTGGATGATCGATTGCATCAGATCCACCGTGCGCACGGCCGTACCCGCGGGAAGCCGCCACGGCTCTCACGGAAACGCCCGGAGTGGGAGACCGCCCGCAACGCGGCGGGCGGCCAGTTTCTGGATTAGTTGGTCTTGCCGTAGCTGGTCTGATCGATCGGCAGCAGCTTGCCGTCGGACCACACCGTCAGCTTGTAGTACTGCGGCAGGATGGCGTCCTGGCGCTCCGGATTCGAGGCGTCGAACGCCGGATCGTACTTCGCGACCAGACCGTCATGCTTCACGGTGTAGAGCGCGTCGTGCACCTTCTTCCAGTCGTAGGAGCCGGCCTTCTCGATCGCCTTGGCGAGGATATAGACCGCGTCATAGGAGTTCGCGGTCGCCGAGCCCATCTTCAGCTCGGACGGATCCTTGAGGCCGAATTTCTTCTGGATCTTCTCCCACACCGCCTTGGTGCGCGGATTCATCTCGCCCATCCAGGTGAAGGTCTGCATCACCCGCACGCCGTTGGCGAGCGGACCGGCGAGATCGCCGAGATTGCCGGCAATGCCCCAGGCGCCGAAGATCGTCGGCTTGTAGCCGATCTTGTCGAAGCTGCGGACGATCTGGTTGCCTTCGCGGTCAAGCGCGAAGGTGACGACCGCATCGGCGCCGGAATCGCGAATGCGGATCGCCTGGGCCGTCATGTCCTGATCGTTCCAGTTGAAGGTTTCGATCGCCGCAACTGTTTTACCCTTGGCTTCCATGGCCGCCTTGAAGTCGGGCAGCGCGCCGTTACCCCATCCGGTATTTTCATACATGATGGCGACCTTGCCGTTCTTGGAGACCTTGAGCGCCTCGGTGGCGAGGAACTGCGCGACCCACTTATCCTTGGCCGACACACGGAACATGTAATTCGGCGAAGCGCCGTTCTCGACGATCTTGGTGCCGGCGCCGGTGGTGCCGATCCACGGAATGCCGATCTCGTTCACCGGCCCGACCTGGGCCAGACCGACGGTCGAGTGATAGCCGCCGAAGATGGCGATGCACTTGTCCGACAGCGCGATACGCCGGACGTTGTCCACGCCGCGCGGCGGAGCGCCGGCATCGTCATACTGAATGAGCTTGAGCTTCTGGCCGAGCACGCCGCCGGCCTCGTTGATTTCATCGATCGCGACTTCCGCGCCGTATTTCACCGCCGTGCCGCCGAAAGAGGCCGGGCCGGTCAGCGGCGCGCTGTTGCCGATGCAGGGCTTCAGATCAGCAGCAATCGCGGGAGCGGCCATGAGGGTGACGGCACCCGCAACGAAAAGCGATGTCGACCATTTCAAGTGGGTCATTGATGTCTCCTCTATCGGCTCGTTCGTGACATAGGCCATCGAACCGTTGCGACGGATAGAAGACCAAGGCAGCGACCAGCACAAAGATGAAATCATTATCCTAGCTATAGGCAACACCTATAGTATTGTGCATCTGCTCAATGAATAAGCCAAAAGCCCGCAAAATCAGCAGCTCAACTGGTATACTCAAAGGCTTGAGGTGTGACGTTTTGGGGTTCGTGACGTTGCTGCACTGCGTGATATAGCCGCGACCGCGAGCCGCCGGACAACAGCGGCCGCGAAAAAAGCCCCGCTCTTGGAGCATCGGAGCGGAAGTCGAAGTCAGGGAGTCCGGCATGGACCTGAGACAATTGCGATCGCTGGTCTACATCGCCGATTCCGGCAGCCTGTCGCGCGCCGCCGAGATCCTGCGCACCTCGCAGCCCTCGCTCAGTCAGCAGATCAAGGATCTCGAAGCCGAACTCGGCATCGAACTGTTCCATCGCCATGCGCGCGGCGTCATTCTCACGGAGACCGGGCACACGCTCTACGCGCACGCCCGCTCGATCCTCAAGGATGTCGCGTTCGCCAAGGAGACGGTGATCACGCAGTCGCGCAATCCGAGCGGCAAAGTCTCGGTCGGCTTTCCCACCTCGGCCTGCCGCGGCCTGTCGGCGGCGCTGATCGCCAAGGTGAAGGAAAAATACCCCAGCATCTCGATCCATCTGATCGAGGCGATGACCGGCACGCTCGACGAGTGGATGCAGACCGCGCGGCTCGATATCGCGTTGCTGTACGATCCGCGGGTGTTCGCCAACATCTCGCTGTATCCGGTCGGGATCGAGGAGCTGATGCTGGTGGCCGACAGCAAGAACCAGATCCTGCATCGCAACTCGATCGGCTTCGTCGAACTGGAGAGCATTCCGGTCGTGCTGCCCGGCAAGCAGCACGTCCTGCGCAACTACATCGAACACCTCGCCACCCGCAACGGCATCACGCCCCGCGTCATCATCGAAAGCGATTCCTTCAACGCGATCGTCGAGCTGGTGAAGGCCGGCTACATGACGATCATGCCGCACTTTGCCATGCTGCAGGAGATCAATGCCGGCCTGTTCGGCGCTGTGCCGATCATGGATCCGACTCCGAACTGGCGCTTCTCGGTCGTGGTATCGCAGCGGACCATCAACATGATGTCCACCAACGCGGTGGCGGCGATCCTGATCGAACTGATGCGCGACATGATCGACAACGGGACGTGGAGAGCGCGCGCGCTCTCCGACTGAGACGGATCAACGAGAGCCGAGCGAGCCGCCGGCCTCATGGTCGATGAGAATCCGCGCGCCCGCGCCATCCAGATCGTCGTACTGGCCGTTTCTCAATGCCCAGAGGAAAGCGGCAAGGCTGCCGATACCGAAAAGCAGCGCCACCGGGATCAGGTAGACAAGAGCGGTCAAGAGACGCGCCCTATTTCGGCGCCCTAAAGCGCCGGCTCATTGGATGGCTCCGTCGCGAAGGGTAAGCCGCCGCGTGTCGCGATAGGGATGCTGGAGGCCGGCCTCGGCATGGACCTCGACGATCCACATGCCGTCACGCAATTCGACCGGCGCGGCAAGCGAGCCGTCCGGCTGGGCGACCAAAGCCACCTCCTGATCTTCCGACGCATAGGCCGGCCGACGGAAGCTCGCGGTCGCGCGCTTCGCGGCGACGACGTTGCCGACCTTGTCGGTCAGCCGGTAGCTGACCTTGCCGCCGGCGATACCGAGCTCGGATTTCCAGCCAAGCGCGGCCTGGGCCCGGCCTTCCGCCGCCTTCTCATTGAAGTGCTGGCTCGCCACATAAATGTTTTCGACGACAAAACCGGTCCAGCTCGAACGAGCCAAAAAGGCCATTGTCAGGTTCACGGCAATGACCACCGAGAAGAAGCTCACCATGATGATGAGGACATGCCGGCCCGTCAGTTCGCGATTGCGTTCCGTTGCATTCATTTTTTCTCTCCCGGCGCGTCGAAGATGGCCTCGTAACGGTCGCTTTCAAAGCTCGATTTGTCCTCGACCACGAACCTGAAATGCTGTGTGGGACCGGCGACATTCTCGCGCGGCTGGCGCACGTAGACCTTGAGTGTCTTCAGCCGGTCCGGCTCGACCTCGACGGCGAAGCTGCGGGCCGCGGCGTGCTCCATGCCGACGACACTCATCTCCCCACCTTCCAATCCTTGCATGGTCACGACGATGGTGCGCGGCTCGGGGATCATGTTGAGAAGCTTGATCGTATAGCCGTTGCGGATCGAGCCGTCCGACAGGACGACGAATTGCGGATTGCGGTCCGCCAGCACGTTCACCTGAAGGCGGTCGCGCGTGAGCAGTGCGAAAAGCAGCCCAAGCCCCACCAGCGACCAAGCCGCGAAATAGATCAGGGTGCGCGGCCGCAGCAGCTTTCGCAAATGGAACGTGGCGACCTTGTCGGACAGCTTGCCGCTCGCGTCATGCACCCTGCGCGGATCGATGGCGGATGTACCGCCGGCGCTCGCCAGCGCCATGTTGGAATCGTATTCCGCCAGCGTCGCGTAGGCGATCAGCCCCTGCGGCTTGCCGATCTTGTCCATGACGTTGTCGCACGCATCGATGCACAGCGCGCAGGTGATGCATTCGAGTTGCTGTCCGTCGCGGATATCGATGCCCATGGGGCAGACCGCGACACAGGCATTGCAGTCGACGCAGTCGCCCACCGCCTGCCCTTCGGCGGCCGCCTTCTTGGCGTGGCGCGAGCGCGGCTCGCCGCGCCAGTCGTTGTAGGTGACGGTCAGCGAATTCTCGTCGAGCATCGCGGCCTGAATGCGCGGCCACGGGCACATATAGGTGCAGACCTGCTCGCGCATCAGCCCGCCGAAGATATAAGTAGTCCCGGTCAGGATCGCGATCGTGATGTAGGCGACCGGCGCGGCATGGCCGGTCACCAGATCGTGCAGCAGTGTCGGCGCGTCGGCAAAATAGAAAATCCACGCGCCGCCGGTCGCCACCGCGATGACCACCCAGATCGCGTGCTTGGTTATCTTCTTGATCAGCTTGCTCGCCGACCAAGGCGCGCCATCGAACTTGATGCGTGCATTGCGATCACCCTCGACCGCGCGTTCGACCGCGAGGAAAAGATCGACCCATACGGTTTGAGGACAGGTGTAGCCGCACCACGCGCGCCCGATCGTCGATGTCAGCAGGAACAGGCCGAACCCCGCCATGATCAGCAGGCCGGCCACGAAATACAGTTCCTGCGGCCAGATTTCGATCGGGAAGAAATAGAATCGCCGGTTGGCGAGATCGACCAGCACCCCCTGATCGGGGGCATAGGGGCCGCGATTCCAGCGCAGCCAAGGCGTCAGATAATAGATGCCGAGCGTGATCAGCATCACGATCCACTTGAAACGCCGGAATCGTCCCTCGACCTTTTGGGGGAAGATTTTCTTGCGTGGCGCGTAGAGCGGCTGGCGTACCCGTGCCGAATTCACCGCCGTTGCATCAAACGTCTCGATATCCGACGTTTCGAGCATATCCATAGCCTCCTACCGGCGCTTTCTCGGAAGCGCCGGCCACTCTTCACATGCGAACGCGCGCCGTGATCGGGCTCCATTCATACGATGGACGCCCGCACGTCAAACCGGTGCGATCGTCCTATTCGCCGCCGCCGAGCGAATGGATATAGACGGCCAGTTCCTTGACGGTGGTATCGCCGAGACGCGCCGACCATGCCGGCATGACGCCATGCTTGGGCGATTTGATCTGCGCGGCGATGGCCGCCGGGGTCGATCCGTAAAGCCAGATGGCGTCCGTCAGGTTGGGCGCGCCGAATTCATGGCTGCCCTTGCCGTCCTCGCCGTGGCAGGAGGCGCAGTTCTGCGCGAAGAGCTCCTTGCCCGCGGCAATATCCTGGGCGCTCGCATTGCCGGCCTTGTTCGAAAGCGACGCCACGAAGGACGCGACCTGCATGATCTCCTTGGCCTTGAGAATGTCGCCGAAAGCCGGCATTTCCGAAAGTCGGGTTTTGGAATCCTCGGAAAAACGAATGCCGTGAGCGATGGTCTCCTGGATCTGCTGGGCAGTGCCGCCCCACAGCCATTCGTCATCGTTGAGGTTCGGATAGCCGGGAGAGCCTTGCGCGCCGGAGCCATGGCACTGCACGCAATTGACCTTGAACGCGGCCGCGCCCGCCGCCACCGCGAAGGTGCGCAGCTTGTCGTCGGCGATGATCTCGTTGACCGTCTTGGCCCCGATCGCCGCGATATAGTCGGCCTTGGCCGCCTTGACCGCGGCCAGTTCGTTCCTGATCTCGCCACGGCTGGAATAGCCGAGCATTCCCGATGTCGCCGAGCTGATGAGCGGCCAGGCTGGATAGGCGATGGTATAGATCACCGCCCACACGATGGTCACATAGAAGGTGATGAGCCACCAGCGTGGCATCGGAGTGTCAAGTTCCTTGATGCCGTCCCATTCATGGCCGGTAGTGACAACGCCGGAAATCTCGTCGATCTGCTTTTCGCTCATGTCAGTCGTCCTTGAGAGGAATTTGGGCGGCTTCATCAGCGAGCGCGCGGCTACCGGGGCGGAATGCGAAGATCACCGCGCCGACGAAGAACAGAGCCATGCACAACAGGCCCCAACTATCGGCCATGTGCCGCATGGCGGTGTAGGTTTCCATCCGTTCCTCCTCAGCGATAGCCAGCGGCTTCGTCGTAGGTCGAGAAATCGACCAGCGTGCCGAGCATCTGCAGATAGGCCACCAGCGCGTCCATCTCGGTCAGCGCCTGCTTGTTGCCGTCGAAATCGCTGGCCTTGACCTTGGGATAGCGAGCTTCCAGTCCGCTGGTGTCCGCGTCCGGATTGGCCTGCGCCTTCATATCCGCTTCGGCATTGGCGACCATGTCGTCGGTATAGGGAACGCCGACCCGGCGATTGGCGACGAGATGGGCGGAGATTCCCTTCGTGTCGAGCGGCGCGGTCTTGAGGAAGGCGTAGCTCGGCATCACCGATTCCGGCACCACCGAGCGCGGCTCGATCATATGCTGGACATGCCATTCGTTCGAGTAGCGCTGACCCACGCGCGCAAGGTCGGGACCGGTACGCTTCGATCCCCACTGGAAGGAGTGGTCATACATCGATTCCGCCGCGAGGCTGTAATGGCCATAGCGCTCGACCTCGTCGCGGAACGGCCGGATCATCTGCGAGTGGCAGGCGTAGCAGCCCTCGCGGACGTAGATGTTGCGTCCGGCAAGCTCCAGCGGAGTATAGGGACGCATGCCGTCGACCTTTTCGATCGTGTTCTGCAGATAGAACAGCGGCGCGATCTCGACGATACCGCCGACGGTGACCACCGCGAGCGATACGATCAGCAGCAGCGTCGCGTTCTTTTCGAGCTTGGAGTGTTTCTTCAGGATAGACATCGATCGCTCCTCACTCGGCGGGCTGCATGGCTGCGCTGCGCGCGGGCAGTGTCCTGCCCATCGGCGTTTCATCGCGCACCCTGCCCCGGATAGTCTGGTAGACGTTCCATGCCATCAGGAAGCCGCCGACGAGATAGAACCCACCGCCCAGCGCACGCATCAGATAATAGGGATGCATGGCGGCGACGGTTTCAGCGAACGAATAGACCAGGAAGCCCTGCTCATCGTATTCGCGCCACATCAGGCCCTGCATGATGCCGGACACCCACATCGACGAGGCGTAGAGCACGATGCCGAGCGTCGCGAGCCAGAAGTGCCAGTTGACCATGCGGATGGAATAAAGCCGCTCCCGTCCCCAGAGTTTGGGCGCCAGATAGTAGACGGCGGCAAACGAGATCATGCCGTTCCAGCCGAGCGCGCCGGCGTGGACATGGGCGATGGTCCAGTCGGTGTAGTGCGAGAGTGAGTTGACCGCCTTGATCGACAGCATCGGCCCTTCGAAAGTGGCCATGCCGTAGAAGGCGATGGCGGCCACCATCAGGCGCACGATCGGATCGGTCCGGATCTTGTCCCAGGCGCCCGACAACGTCATCAGGCCGTTGATCATGCCGCCCCATGAGGGCATCCACAGCATGATGGAAAACACCATGCCCAGCGTCTGCGCCCAATCGGGCACCGCCGTGTAATGCAGGTGATGCGGGCCGGCCCAGATATAAAGGAAGATGATCGACCAGAAGTGCACGATCGACAGGCGATAGGAATAGATCGGCCGGTCCACCTGCTTGGGCACGAAGTAGTACATCATCGCCAGGAACGGCACGGTCAGGAAGAACGCCACCGCGTTATGGCCGTACCACCACTGCGTGACCGCATCCTGCACGCCCGAAAAGGCGGAGTAGCTCTTCGAGCCAAAGATCGACACCGGCACCGCCATGTTGTTGATCACATGCAGCATCGCGATGGTGATGATGAAGGACATGTAGAACCAGTTGGCGACGTAGATATGCGGTTCCTTCCGCCGCAGCACGGTTCCCATGAACACGACCAAATAGGCGACCCAGACGATGGTGAGCCAGATGTCGACGTACCATTCGGGCTCGGCATATTCGCGCGACTGGGTGATGCCGAGCAGATAGCCGGTCGCCGCCATGATGATGAAGAACTGGTAGCCCCAGAACACGAACCAGGCGAGATCGCCGCCGAACAGGCGGGCGCGGCAGGTGCGCTGCACGACATAGAACGAGCTCATGATCAGCGCGTTGCCGCCGAATGCGAAGATCACCGCGGAGGTGTGCAGCGGACGGACCCGGCCGAAATTCAGCCAGGGCTCGAAATTGAGATGCGGGAAGGCAAGCTGCGCCGCGATGAACACGCCGACGAGAAAACCGACAACGCCCCAGAACACCGTGGCGATGACGCCGTAACGGACCGGCCCGTCCATGTAGGCCGATTCGTCGACCGGCGCTTCGGGCCCGAAATTCGTGGACCGCATCAGGCCGACCGTGAAGGCCGCCAGCGTAAAGAACGCGATCCACATATGCTGCTGGAACTGGTCATCGACTGCAAAGGCGGCGCCCAGCAGGGCGAGAAAAGCCAACCCTCCAACGAGGAAAATCCCCGTGCCGTACTTCATAGAGTCCCCCGACGTGATTCGCGCCGACCGGCGCCCCGAGCGTCGGCCTTGATACAAACCACCTTTTTCGTGTTTTGCGCGCAGATGCCTTGATACAGGTCAAGGATCGAAAATCACATCTGTATGGCGTCCACAACAGGCCATATCCAACAGAAGATGAACGGAAAAATCGAGTGGAGCGCCAGCCGGAGCCCGACATGTTTCGCCGGGCCAGGCCGACCCTCAAGGCCGAGGCTGGAGACCGGCGACAGCGCCGCGCCGAGCGAGGTGTCGATTCGCATGAATCACGCTAAAGGACATGCCGCAGCTATCCTCGTGCCAACGCCAGGCGTGCGGTCTGGCGCCCTCTGGCGATACGGTGAGAGATAACCCGTCAAGATCATCACCCGCGCGGGTAGCGGCGCGAAGCGTGTGCGGGCGACACCATCAACAATCGGCCGATCACGCTCCGCCTATCAGGTGCCGCCTTATCCATAGCGGACATGGCAGTCGCACCCCTGCCCACGAACGCTCGACTAAAACGTTCCACATCTCGAATTAAAGCGTCCCGGATTCCCGATTGCCGGCGAATGCCCGGCCCGCCTCACCCGGTCGCAAAGCCCAAATCCGCATCATCGCTATTGCGATCCGCTTTATGTATGTATATGTATACAAAAATATACATATCTGGAAGACTCTTTATGACCTGGGAAACCGTCGATGTCCTGATCGCCGGGGGCGGCAATGCGGCGCTTTGCGCCGCCATTTCGGCCCGCCGGCAAGGCGCCAGCGTCCGTATCGTCGAGGCCGCGCCGAAATTTTATCGAGGGGGCAACACCCGCCACACCCGCAACATGCGCTGCGCCCATGACAGCGCCACCGCGACCCTGACCGGCCCCTATACCGAGGACGAATTCTTCGAGGATCTGCTGCGCGTCACCGGCGGCAACACCAATCAGGACCTCGCCCGGTTCATGATTGCCGAATCCAAAGGCATGCTCGACTGGATCACCGAACAGGGCGTCCGGTTTCAGCCTTCGCTCGGCGGCACGCTCGGTCTTGGCCGCACCAATTCGTTCTTTCTGGGCGGCGGCCGCGCGATGCTCAACGCGCTCTATCGCACGGCGGAAGAAATCGGCGTCGAAATCCACTACGACGCGGAGCTTGTCGGGCTCGAACTTGAGGACGGACAATTCCAGGCCGCGCGCGTTCGCCTGAACGATACCGTCGAGCACATGCCGGCGCGGTCCTTCGTCGCCGCCGCGGGCGGATTCGAAGCCAACATCGACTGGCTGAAACAGGGCTGGGGCGAGATTGCGGACAACTTCCTGATCCGCGGCACGCCCTACAATCGCGGCAGCGTTCTTCGTCTGCTGCTGGACGCCGGGGCGCAACCCACGGGCGACGTCACGCAATGTCACGCGGTCGCCATCGATGCGCGGGCACCGAAGTTCGACGGCGGCATCATCACCCGGCTTGACTGCGTCGTGTTCGGCATTGTCGTCAATCGCGACGCCGAACGCTTCTACGACGAAGGCGAGGACATCTGGCCCAAGCGATACGCGATATGGGGCCGCCTCGTTGCTGCCCAACCCGGGCAGATCGCCTACATCATTTTCGACTCACGCTCATTGAAGCTGTTCATGCCCTCGCTGTTTCCGCCAATTCAGGCAGGCAGCATTTCCGAACTCGCCGAAAAGCTCGATCTCGATCCGCAGGCGCTGAACCGCACCGTGACCACGTTCAACGCCGGCGTTCGGGACGGCGATTTCGATTCCACCGTGCTGGACAATTGCCACACCGAAGGGCTGAGCCCGCCGAAAAGCCACTGGGCCCGGCGGATCGAAACGCCGCCCTACTATGCCTTCCCTGTCCGGCCCGGCATCACATTCACCTATCTCGGCACCAAGGTGACCCGCGACGCACGGATCATGATGCAGGACGGACGGCCGGCGACGAACATGTTCGCAGCCGGCGAGATCATGGCGGGCAATGTCCTCGGCCAGGGCTACGCCGCCGGAATCGGGATGACGATTGGAAGCGTCTTCGGACGCATTGCCGGAAAGGGTGCGGCCGATCATGCACAGCAGTGAGATTCTGGAAGAAGCCGATCGCCTGATGACGATCTGCAACTCATGCCGTTACTGCGAAGGCCTCTGCGCCGTGTTTCCGGCCATGGAGCTGCGCCGGTCCTTCACCGACGGCGACCTCAATTACCTTGCCAATCTCTGCCATGCCTGCGGTGCGTGCTATCATGACTGCCAGTTCTCGCCGCCGCATGAATTCAACGTCAACGTTCCGCGCGTGATGGCGCAGGTCAGAGCCGAATCGTACCGATCCTATGTCTGGCCACGCTGTGCGCGCGGCCTGTTCGAGAGAAATGGCCTCGCCATCGCCCTCATCACGGCTCTGTCGATCGCCCTGTTCATCGGCGGATTCGTCGGCTGGCACGACCCCGCGATCATGTTCGGACAGCACACCGGCGAAGGCGCATTCTATCGGCTGATGCCGCACAACGCGATGGCCGGCCTGTTCGGCGCGATATCGCTTTACGTGCTGATCGCCTTTTTCATGGGATTTCGCGCCTTCTGGAAGGATATCGGCTCCGCCCCGAGCACTCCGCTGGATGGCCGCTCGCTCGTCACCGCCCTGCACGATATTCTGCGGCTGCGCTATCTCGACGGCGGCGGCGTCGGCTGTTTCAACAAGGACGAGAAGCCGACCGACCGGCGCAGGCTCTATCATCACCTGACGTTCTACGGCTTCATACTGTGCTTCGCCGCCACCTCGGTCGCCACGCTCTATCACTACGTGCTGGGACGGCAGGCTCCCTACGCCTGGTACGATCTGCCGGTGGTGCTCGGCACACTCGGTGGGATCGGGCTGCTCATCGGCCCTGTCGGCCTGATGAAAGCCAAGCTCCAGCGCGACCCCATGATGGTGGACAAGCCGCGGCTCGGCATGGATTCGGCCTTCATCGTGATGCTGTTCCTGACCAGCCTGACCGGATTGCTCCTGCTGGTTTTGCGCGTCACCCCGGCGATGGGGACATTGCTGGCGCTTCATCTGGGCGTGGTTTTCAGCCTGTTCCTGACCATGCCTTACGGCAAGTTCGTCCACGGACTGTATCGAGCTGTCGCGCTGGTCCGCCACGCGTGGGAATTCCGCCAGTTCAGCGAGCCTGCCCCGGCGAATATCCAGCCCAAGGGAAACATCAAGGCGGCTGCATAAGGCACGGCCGGGCCGTTCGGCTGTGATATCATCTCCACCCGCAGCGGCGGGATTTGCATCAACGCCGCGCGCGGCTATTGCATAAGAGCAGGACGGAAAGAGCCATCAGCGCTCGTCAATGCTAAGGGACCCGACAATGGATCTTCCGGCGGACGGCCGGTCGCGCGCCGACCATGTCTATACCGAGCTTCTGAAGCAGATTCGGTCCGGCACCCTGAAATCCGGCATGCGCATGCGCGAAGAGGATATCGCCCGCGCGCTCGATGTCAGCCGCACACCGGCGCGCGAGGGGCTGGCCCGCTTGCAGGCCCGCGGCCTGATCGAACTGTCGAACGGTCGCCTGACGGTGACGACCCTTGATCGCCAGCAGGTTCTCGAGCTCTACGCGCTCCGCGGCCTTCTCGAAGGCGCCGCCGCGCGATTTGCGGCGCAGCATGCCAACCCGAGCGAGGTGACGCTCCTGCAACGGCTGTGCGACCGCTTCGAACAGGAAACGCGCCCCGCACGGATGGCGGCGATCAATCGCGAATTCCATGACCGCATCAACGAGGCGTCGCACAACCGCTATCTGCAACGCTCGCTCTACGAATTGCACGACACCATCGCTCTGCTGCCGCACACGACCTTTCAGATCGGCGGACGCCCCTCCACGGCGGCGGCGGAACACCGCGCGATCGTCGCCGCCATCGCGGCGCACGACCCAGACCTTGCCGAAACGGAAGGCCGCAAGCACATCGAGAAGGCTCTCGAGGCGCGGCTCGAACTGTCGGTCGCCAGCGCAACCGAATCCTGACGGACTCGGCTCATCACGCCGCGTGCCGGCAGATCATTCCAGCCCGGTGATGCGAATGCCCGCGCCGGCCACCTTGTATCGGCGATTGATGCCGATCAGGATCGACGTCAGGGCCTCCGCCGCAACCGAGTTGGCAAGCACACCACCATCCACGCCCCGCGTCGCCACGTCGCCCGCGAGGCGAATGACCAGCGCCCGCGCGTCCGGATCGTCGCCAAAGACCAGCACGTCGCATTCCGCGCGGCCGCCCTGATGCAGCTTCGCGGCTCCGACATTGTGGAAGGCCGAGACAACGCGAACACCCTCGCCGACGATATCCTTTGCCTGACATGCGGCAGAGCCTTCCGCAGGAAGCTGCACCACCGATACCTTCGGCGGCACGAGAGGCACCACCGCATCGACCAGGATCTTGCCCGGAAGTACGGGCTTGATCTCGTGCAATGTGTCCGCGTGGCTGGCATAAGGAACGGCGACAATAACGACATCGGCCATCTTCGCTGCTTCGGCATAGCCAAAGCCGGCGGCATCATGACCGATCGTCTGCGCCATGGCCTCGGCCTTGTCGCGCGAGCGCGATCCGACCAGCACTTTATAACCTACGGCGGCCCATTTCTTGGCCAGACCGGAGCCGAGGTCGCCCGTCCCGCCGATAATCGCGATGACGGGTTTGCCCTCACCATCACCCATCAGATCACCTTGCTGTCGCGCAGTTCGCGGATCTCGTCCTCCGACTTGCCCAGAAGACTCGCGAGGACATCGTCGGTGTGTTCGCCCAGCGCCGGAGGCGCCTTGCGATAGGCCGGCGGCGTCTGCGTCAAACGCAGCGGGCTTGCCAGGGTCGGCACGATCGCACCGTCGCCGCGCGGCACACGCTCATGCATCTGACGATGCACGACCTGCGGATTTTCGAACACCTGCTTGTAGTTGTTGATCGGTCCACACGGCACGTCGGCGGCCTCCAGACGCTCGAGCCAGTCCTGAGACGTCCGCTCCCGCATGGAGCGCGCGATCTCGGGCAACAGGATCTCGCGATTGACGATCCGGTTGCTGGCCGTGGCAAAGCGTTCATCCGCCGCAAGGTCCGGACGCTCCATCACCTGACAATAGCGCTGCCACTGCCGGTCGTTGCCGACCGCGATGATGACGTGACCATCAACCGTGGCGAAAGGCTGATACGGAACGACAGCCGCATGCGCATTGCCAAAGCGCTTGGGAATGTTCCCGGTCATCAGGTAAGCGAGCGCCTGATTGCTGCCCATGGCGACCGTGCAATCGAGCAGCGCCATGTCGATGTGCTGTCCCTTGCCGCTCTGCTGCCGATACATCAGCGCGGAGAGGATCGCGATCGTGGAATACATGCCGGTCATGATATCGGAGAGCGCCATACCGACCTTCTGCGGGCCGCCGCCGGGCAAATCGTCGCGCTCGCCGGTGATGCTCATGATGCCACCCATGCCCTGAAAGACAAAGTCGTAGCCCGGCTTGTCGGCATAGGGACCACTCTGACCGTAGCCCGTGATCGAGCAATACACGATCGACGGATTGACCGCGCGGATGGACTCATAATCGAGGTTGTAGCGCTTGAGGTCGCCGCTCTTGTAGTTCTCGATGAGCACGTCCGCCGTCTTGGCGAGTTCACGCACCAGTGCCTGCCCCTCGGGCGAGGCGATATTGATCGTCACCGACCTCTTGTTGCGATTGGCGGAAGCGTAATAACCGGAATCGCGGGTGTCGTTGCCGTTGATGTCCTTGAGCCACGGAGGCCCCCAGCCGCGCGTGTCGTCTCCGACACCCGGCCGCTCGACCTTGATCACGTCGGCCCCGAGATCGGCGAGATTCTGCGTGCACCACGGGCCCGCCAGAATACGCGACAGATCCAGCACCCTGATGTGCGACAACGCTCCGTCCATAACATCCTTCCTTCTTCGGCAAAGTGACGGCGCCCCGCAGGGGCGCCGACTTTCGGTCTCTCGTCAGCCCGCCTGAACGCGCTTGATCATGGCCTTCATCAGTTCGGCATCCTTCTCGTTCTCGACCGGAATGCTGAAACCGACATGAGACAGCACGCCGCTGAAGCGATCCACGATCTTGTCGGCGATCTCGTCATAGAGACCGACCACCGCATAGGTGTTGAGCATCTCATCGTCGATATAGCCCGGCATTTCCTCCCAGCGCTGTTCGCGCGACAGAAGGCTCAAGCGATCGGCGAGATCACCGAGACCCCAGATTTCGAACGCAGGACGATAGGCCGGCGTCGAGGCGTAGAAGGCAACGCGCGCGCGCACGTCGCGAATCTTCTTCTCGAGCGTTTCCTCATCGGGACCGGTCGCCACCAGCGGCTTCATCGCAATCGCGATGCCGCTCGTGTCGCGCCCGGTGATGGCCGCGCCCTTGCTGAACGACGGCATGAGAACCTCGCGGATGTAGCGCGGCGTGCACATCGGATGCGGGCGCAGACCGTCGGCCACCTCGCCGGCGACCTGAGCCATGTAGGTGTTGACCGCAGCAATATGGATCGGCGGCGGCACGAACTCGATCGGGCCCGGATCGAACAGCGGCACCATCAAATTGAGCTTGTAGCGGTCGCTCTCGTAGTTCAACTTGGTGCCGTTCTGCCAGCAATCCCAGAACGCGCGCACGGCCCCGATGTAATCGCGCATCCAGGGACCGGCCGGCGTGAAGGGAATGCCGAAGCGGCGAACGATATGCGCTTTCACTTGCGGGCCAAGGCCAAGGGTGAAACGTCCGCGCGACAACGCCTGAAGACGCCATGCCGCCATCGCTGTCGTATACGGGGCGCGCGCAAACGCGATCGCAACCGATGTCGCGACCTGCAGCGTTGTCGTCGCCTCGGCGGCAAGCGCCATCATGATGTAGGAGTCGTCCTTGGTTTCGGTCGAAACCACGCCGTCGAACCCGAGAGATTCGATCAGCCTGGCTTTTTCGGTCGCCTTGGTGATATCGAACGTGACATCCGGCTCGCGCAGGCCCGGATCGGTTTTGCCGAGATTAAGCTCGGTATAGATCTGCATTCCAATCTCCTTCTCTTGATCTGTAACTGTCCGCCGCCGCCTGGCCGGCGCAGCGAACGAGGCCATCAGCATTCAATGGTCGCGCCGACATGCCGTGGGAGCGCCATCCGGAAACGCCATTGAGGCCTATTCCTCCACGAATACTTCCTCGCGCTTGCGTCTGATGGCCGGCAACACGGTGAGGACCAAAGCAATCGCGCACACCGCAAGCAGCGCCGCCGAGAGCGGGCGCGTGACGAAGACGGTGATATCTCCGCGCGACAGCATGATGGCCCGCCGCAGATTCTCTTCCATCATCGGTCCGAGCACCATGCCCAGCAGCAAGGGCGCCGGCTCGAAATCATTCTTCGCAAGCCAATAGCCAAACAGGCCGAAGCCGCCTGCGATCAGCACATCCACCGGCGAGTTGCCGATCGAGTAAACGCCGATGGCGCAGAACACCACGATCGCCGGAAACAGGATGCGATACGGCACCCGCAGCAACCGCACCCAGATCCCGACCATGGGCAGGTTGATGATCAGGAGCATCAGATTGCCCAGCCACATCGAGACGATCACGCCCCAGACCAATTGAGGCTGGGTCTGCATGATGCGTGGCCCCGGCACGATGCCCTGGATCATCATGGCGCCGATCAGAAGCGCCATCACGGCGTTCGCCGGGATGCCGAGCGTCAGAAGCGGAATGAACGAAGTCTGCGCAGCGGCATTGTTGGCGCTCTCTGGCCCCGCAACGCCCTCGATCGCACCGCGCCCGAAACGCTCGGGATGCCTGGAAAGCTTCTTTTCCAGCGTATAGGACGCAAACGAGGAAATCACCGCACCGCCGCCGGGCAGAATGCCGAGGATGGAGCCGAGACCGGTACCGCGCAGGATGGCCGGCCATGACGCGCGGAGGTCTTGCCGCGTCGGCATCAGTCCAGTGATCTTTTCCTGGACAAGCTTGCGGTCTTCACTGGTCTTGGCCTCCAGATTGCGAATGATCTCCGCAAAGCCGAACAGACCGAGCGCCACCGTCGCAAAACTCAGTCCGTCCGAAAGTTCGGCGATGCCGAACGACATGCGCGGCACGTTGGTTTCCATATCGTAGCCGATCGTCGCCAGCAGCAGACCGAGGACGATCATGGCCACGGCCTTGAGCACCGATCCGCTGGCCAGCGCCACGGCCAGAAGGAGACCCAGCGTCATCAGAGAGAAGTATCCCGCCGGCCCGAACGCCAAAGCGAGGTTCATCAGCGGCACGCTGAGCGCCGCAATCAGAACTGTCGCGACACAGCCGGCAAAGAACGACCCGATGGCCGCGATCGCGAGCGCAGGACCCGCCCCGCCCTGGCGCGCCATCTGGAACCCGTCAAGCGCGGTGACAACGGACGTTGCCTCGCCTGGAATATTGACAAGGATCGAGGTGGTAGATCCGCCATACTGCGCGCCGTAATAAATGCCCGCCAGCATGATGATGGCGCCGGTCGGCTGCATGCCGAACGTCACCGGAAGCAGCATCGCGACGGTCGCAATCGTGCCGATGCCGGGCAGCACGCCCACCAACGTGCCGACCAGCGCACCGACCAGACACAAAAGCAGATTGTTCGGCGATACGGCGACCTGCAGTCCGATCGCAAGATTGGCGAAGATATCCATTGCCTACCCCATGATTTTGGGGAGCAACTGGAAAGGCAGCCCCAAACCATAGACGAACAGCAGACAGCAGAATGCCGTGAGCAGCACAGACGCGACCATTGTTTCCTTCCAGCGCGTTTCGGCAGAGCCGAGCGCCGCCGTCAGAAATGACGCCATCGATGTAAGAATCAAGCCGAGCGACTGAATGCACAGCGAGAACAGGATCAAGGACGCGGCAATACAGGCCAGTCCCCGCAACGAGGGACGATCGAGAGGCGATCCCTTCCTGACCAGACCGATGGCAAGAATTCCCGCGCCAAGCAGAAGAAGAACCACGGAATAGATTGTCGGCACGGTTCCCGGTCCAAGGGAGAATCCCTGAATGCCCGGCAGATTGCGCGACTCCCATAGCGCTCCGGCGCCAATGGCCATCAGCACGATGCCGCCAAAGAACTCGCGAGGCCCCTTGATCAGGCCTGCCTGCTCCGAACTCGCGCTCATTGTTTTTCCCTCGATATCGAGACCATGAGCAGCCCGGCAGCTTTGGCCGGGCCGCTCTGTTGAAATCGGACCGGCAGGCTATTGCCGCTCGATGCCTGCCTCGTCGACCACCTTCCGCCACTTCTTCAGTTCGGCATGGACGAACTTGGTGAAGTCATCGCCCGTGAGGGTCCCCGGCGTGGCACCCAGCGCGATAAACTTGTCCTGGATATCCTTGCGCGCGAGCACTTCGGCCATGGCCTTGGAGAGCTCCTTCTGGACCGGCGAGCCTTCCGCGGCGGGCATGAACAGGCCGAACCACGCCTTCGCTTCATAGCCGGGCAGATTGGCGGCTTCGGCAATGGTCGGAATGTCCGGCAACGACTTCGAGCGCTCGGCGCTCGTCACGGCAAGAATGCGCACACGCCCGCCTTCCGCCACCGGAAGAACCGTCGGCAGCGAGTCGAACATCATCGGCAGATGGCCGGCCACCACGTCATTCATGGCCGGAGCCGCGCCCTTGTAAGGAATATGGACGATGTTCACGCCGGCCATGTGCTTGAACAATTCGCCGGCAAGATGATTGGCGCCCCCGAACGAGCCGAAGGACAGCTTGCCCGGATCTTTCTTCGCAATGGCGATCAACTCACCGACCGTCTTGGCCTCAAAGCTGGGGTTGACCACCAGCGCGTTCGGCACGGTGGCGGCAAGGCCGATCGCCGTGAAATCCTTTTCCGTGTCGTAAGGCAGCTTCTTGAAAAGCGCCGGCGTGATCACCTGATGCGTGGCGTTGAACAACAGCGTGGCCCCATCCGGCGCAGCGCGCGCGACCTGCTCGCCGCCGATCGTGCCGTTGGCGCCGGCGCGGTTCTCGACGAATACGGTGCGCTTGAGGTTTTCAGAAAGTCCCTGCGCGATATAGCGGGCGAAGACGTCGGTCGGACCTCCCGGCGGGAAGGGAACGATAATCTTGATCTGCTGCGGCAAATTCTGCGCCGAGGCCAGTTGCAGACTGGCGAGCAGCATGACGGCACCCGATACAAACCCCTTAATTCCGCGTTTCATCTTATTGCTCCTCCCATAATCAGTATTATTGACTATCGCCCGAGCCAGACCGGCTTGCGGCGCTCTGAAAAGGCCTTCGGTCCCTCGCGCGCATCGACGCTCTGATAAAGAACCTGGGCCACCGGCAGATTTCGTTGTGCCCGATACAGCGTCTCGAGATCGGCGCTGTCGAGTCCGCGATAGGCGATGTGCTTGGCGGCGCGCACCGCGAGAGGCGAGTTCGCGAGAATCTCGTGAGCGAGGCTCTTCGCGCGCGCAAGACACTCGCCTCGCGGCGTCACTTCGTTCACGAAACCAAGACGCAAGCCCTCTTCCGCTGTGACGGAACGTCCGGTCAGGATCATCTCCATCGCCTGCTTGACCGGAATTTGACGCGTCAGCCGCAGCAATCCGCCGGCCACCGCGGCCAATCCGACGCGCGGCTCAGGCAGACCGAAGCTTGCGTTCTCCGCGGCGATGATGATGTCGCAGGCAAGCGCAATCTCGAATCCGCCGCCGAGCGCCAGACCGTTCACCGCGGCAATCACCGGCTTGTCGAGATCGAAGCGCGCGGTCAGCCCGCCAAACCCGCGCGGCGGAACTGTCGTGTCGTTGCCTCCGGCGAGATATTTGAGATCGTTGCCGGCGGAAAAAGCCTTCTCACCGGCACCGGTCACGATGGCAACCCAGAGCTCCGGATCCGCGGCAAAATCATCAAAGACTTTTTCAAGCTCGAGATTGGCCGGCCGATGAAGCGCGTTCATCACGTCCGGCCGATCAAGGGTCACCAGAAGAAGATGCCCGTCGCGCTCGACTTTGCAGAACTCCGGCATTCCGTCCCCGCATAGCCCGGCTTTCAAGACCGAGGCATGATTTAATCGTTCTGTCTAACAGAACTATTGTTCTGTAATTTTGATAGATGAGTTGACTTTGGCTCTTGAGTCAACTCCCCAGAGCCAAGGCTTTCGGATGACGACGGTTATTTGCCGCGGCGACGGGCCCCCGCGTGACCGTCCGGGAACGTTCCGCCAAGACTGGCCGTGATCGTGGCAGCGGCCTTCATCAGCAATTTCCGCATGCTCGCAATGCGCTCGTCCGTGAAGCGTTCGCTGGGTCCGGACAGCGACAATGTCGCCTTGATGGAACCTTCGACGCCGAAGATCGGCGCCGCTATTCCGGAACAACCCGACTCCCGTTCACCTGTCGACAGCGCGAAACACTCCGATCGCAAGCGGTCATATGCCGCACCTTTCTTGCCCTCGAATGCCAGCAGAAGCCGGCCCGCCGCTCCCCGGTCCAGCGGCAAAAGATCGCCCTCGGCAATGCGGTCGAGCGTGGCGTGCGTCGAATCCACCCGACAAAGACACAGGCGCGTCGTCGCATCATGACGGATATGGATCGACGCGGACTCCGTTCCTTTATTGACGAGGTCGTGGAGAACCTGAATGGCCTGACCGCGAAGCTGGTCGAAACGGCCATAGGCAAGACCAAGCCGGAATGCCGCAGGACCCAACGCATACCGCCCATCGCTCCAGCGCACGATCAGGCCGCGCCTCTCCAGCGTCACCAAGAGCCTCAGGATGGTGCTCTTGTAGAGACCGGTGCGCTGTGAAATTTGTGCCAGCGTTTGCGGCTCCGCACTCGCCTCAACCGCTTCGACGATCGACAGCGCCCGCTCCACAGCGGCTACGCCGCTCGATCCATTCGTATCCTTGTCGGACACAGCCATCCTCAACTCCCTTCGCTGCCCGCCTTGCCAAACAAAGGCGCGTTCTCTATTGTGTCATAAAAGAGAATATACGTTCTGTTAGACAGAACAAGCAAGAGGTTTTTTGTGAACAGTCCGGCATCCCCCCAATCCGCGAGCAGCACGTCCCGCCCCTTGCCTTTTCTGATCGACGGCGAGGCGGTGCACGGATCAGGTCCGGCGTTTGCGTCGATCAATCCCGCCACCGGCGACACCAATTATTATGTCTCGGCGGCTGGCCCTGACGACATCGAACGTGCGGTCGCGAGCGCGCATAAAGCCGCATCCGATTCGAAATGGCGCGACATGCGTCCGCACGAGCGGGCTCGCATCCTGCACGAGATCGCCAACGGAATCGTCAAGAAAGCCGAGCATTTCGCGAAAATCCAGATGCGCGAGAACGGCAAGGTGTTCGCAGAATGCCGCACGCAAGCGGCCAGCGCCGCCGCGACATTCCGTTATTATGCCGGCGTCTGCGAAACACTCGGCAGTTCGATCACGCCCCCGCGCGGCAATTACCTGTCGATGACGATCCATGAGCCGGTCGGTGTCGTTGCCGCCATCACGCCATGGAACTCTCCCCTCACGATGGAGGCGCAGAAGATCGCGCCTGCACTGGCCGCCGGTAACGCGGTCATCGTCAAGCCGTCGGAGGTGACCCCGACAGCGGCGATCGATGTGGCGCGGATCGCGATCGAGGCCGGTCTGCCGGCCGGTGTGCTCAATGTCGTCACCGGCTATGGGCGTGACACCGGCGTTCCGCTGATCAGTCATCCGAAAGTTCGCATGGTGTCCTTCACCGGCGGCACGGAAACCGGCCGCGCGATCGGACGGCTTGCCGCAGAACGCCTGATCCCGGCTGCGCTCGAACTGGGCGGCAAATCGCCCAACATCGTCTTTGCCGATGCCGATCTCGATGCCGCGGTCGACGGCATCATCGGCGGCATTTTCGAAGGCAGCGGCCAGTCCTGCGTGGCCGGATCGCGCCTCTTCATCCAGCGCGCCGTCTATGACGATGTGATCGCGCGGCTTCGCGCCAAAGTCCGGCAAATCAAGGTCGGCCTGCCGGATCAGCCCGGCAGCACAATGGGACCGCTTGCATCCTATGCTCACCGCGACAAGGTCGAGGGTCTTGTCGCCTCGGCACGGACCGAAGGCGGCGAAATCCTCGAAGGCGGAAAGCGCCCCGACGATGAGGTCCTGGCGAAGGGGGCGTTCTATCTCCCGACGCTGATCGCGGGCCTGCCGAACTCGGCGACCGCCTGCCGCGAGGAAATCTTCGGACCGGTGCTTTGCATCCTGCCGTTCGAAGACGAGGACGATCTGGTCGAACAGGCCAATGCGACAGCCTATGGCCTCGCGTGCGGAATCTGGACCGCGGACTACCGCCGCGCCTGGCGGATCGCCCGCCGCATCGATGCCGGAACGGTCTGGATCAACACCTACAAGCAGCTCAGCATCTCCACACCTTTCGGCGGCTTCAAGGACAGCGGACTTGGCCGGGAGAAAGGCATCGAGGGGCTTCGCCTGTATCAGCTCGCCAAGAGCATCTACTTCGACCTTTAGGTCCATCAGCGGCAGTGCCGGCACACATCAGCAGAGTTAAAGTCATGAGCATACAGACCCTTGGTTTCATCGGACTTGGCACAATGGGCGAGCCGATGTGTCAGCATCTGGCACAAAAAAGCGGGCTCAAAGTGATTGGCCACGACCGCCAGACCGCGCCGCTGCAGCGGCTCGCAGCCCATGGTGTCGAGCCCTGCGAAAGCATCGGTCTGATGGCGCAAACGGCCGACGTCATCTTCATGGCATTGCCGAGCGGCGTGCAGGTCGAGGATGTCTGCAACAATTATCTTCTGCCCAACGCCCGTCCGGGCCAGATCGTCGTCGATCTCGGCACGTCTCCGGTCACGCTCACCCATGCGCTGGCGGAGCGCTTCCATGCCAAAGGCGTCCGCTACGCGGATTCGCCGATCGCCAGAACACGGCAGGCCGCACAGGAAGGCCGGCTGAGCGTGATGGTGGGATGCGATGCGGACACCTACGCAACTCTGGAGCCCCTGCTCGGGTGTTTCGCAAGCGATGTGACCCATTGCGGCAAGGTCGGCGCCGGACAGGTCGTCAAGATCCTCAACAACATGGTGCTCGTCGAGACGGTCGTTGCGCTGTCGGAGGCGATCGCCGTCGCCCGCCGCGCCGGCGTTGATGGCGAGATGCTGTTCAAGACGCTGATGAAGGGGTCGGCCGACAGCTTCGCGCTGCGCAACCACGGCATGAAATCGGTGCTGCCCGAGCATTTCCCGGAGCGAGCCTTCTCGACCGACTACGCCCGCAAGGACATCTCCTACGCACTCGCGCTCGGCGAACAGTTCGGCGTCCCGTTGCCCGGCGCGCGCACGGCAGACCAGTTGCTGGCAAGCGCCTCGGAAAAAGGCCTTGGCGAATATTACTGGCCTGTTATCAGCAAGGTCATTGCAGCGGACGCCTCCCAATAACGTCTCACGGCTCCAGCGGAGACAGCATGAGCATCAACGGCGCAGCCTATATCGTCGGCGCTTACGAGCACCCCACCCGCAAGGCGCCCGACAAATCGCTCGGGCAACTTCACGCGGAAGTCGCCAGGGGCGCCCTCGAGGATGCCGGTCTGACCAGGGATGACGTCGACGGCTATTTTTGTGCGGGCGACGCCTCCGGCCTCGGGCCGCTGTCGATGCTGGATTATCTCGGCCTCAATGTCCGGCATATGGATTCGACCGATACCGGCGGCTCGTCCTATCTGCTTCATGTCGCGCACGCGGCGGAAGCCATCGCGATGGGCAAATGCCGGATCGCCCTGGTGACACTGGCCGGACGCCCGCGTTCGCAGGCGTCCACCATCGGCACCGTCCCGCATGTTTTCACGGACGACGCGCCGGACGTGGCGTTCGAGCATCCCTACCGTCCGGTGATCAGCAATCTCTACGCCATGTGCGCCATGCGGCACATGTACGAATTCGGCACCACCTCGGAACAGCTTGCCTGGATCAAGGTCGCGGCCTCTCATCACGCGCAGCACAACCCGCATGCGATGCTGCCCAATGTCGTCACCGTGGAAGAGGTGCTCGCCTCGCCGATGGTCGCCTCGCCGCTGCACAAGCTGGATTGCTGCGTGGTGTCGGACGGCGGCGGCGCCATCGTCGTCGCGCATCCCGATGTCGCCAGATCCCTGCGGCGTCCGCGCGTAAAGCTTCGCGGCGCGGGCGAAGCCGTCCAGCATCCGATGGGAGGACGCGTCAACCTGACGACCTCCGCGGCGGCACGCTCCGGCCCTCTCGCGTTCACCGAGGCCGGCGTCACGCCGGCCGACATCAAATATGCTTCCATCTATGACAGCTTCACCATCACCGTTCTGATCCAGCTCGAAGATCTCGGATTTTGCGAAAAGGGCAAAGGCGGCGCATTCGTCGCCGACGGCAACCTGATCTCGGGTGTCGGCAAGCTTCCTTTCAACACCGACGGCGGCGGCCTGTGCAACAACCACCCGGCCAATCGCGGCGGAATGACGAAGATCATCGAGGCGGTGCGGCAATTGCGGGGCGAAGCGCATCCTGCGGTGCAGGTCCCGGGGTGCGATCTCGCTCTGGTGCAGGCCACGGGCGGACGCCTCGGCACCCGCCATGTCAGCGGCACGCTTATTCTGGAGCGCGAATAGGATGACATCGGACGGCATCAACGAGCCCAAACGCCAGGCGACTCCCGATACCCGCCCCTATTGGGATGGTCTGGAGCAGCGCAAGCTGCTGCTGCATCGTTGCCGGGATTGCGGCAAGGCGCATCATTATCCGCGCGCTCACTGCCCCTTCTGCTTTGGCTGCAATCTTGACTGGGAGGAAGCTTCCGGGCGCGGCTCGGTCTACAGCTACAGCGTGATGCATCGCGCCGATCCGCCCTACGTGATGGCGTATATCGAACTTGAGGAAGGCCCGATCATCATGTCGAACATCGTCGACACGCCCCTCGACAAGATCAGGATCGGCGCGGCCGTCTCGGTCGATTTTGCCGCCGCACCCGGTTCCGGCTCGACGATGGCCGTGTTCAGGCAGGATGCTTAGCGACTCCCGTGCAACCCGGCGGCAACAGATGATGATCAGCCGCGGCGAGCCTTCTCGATCGCGGCGACGTCGATTTTCGTCATGTCCATCATCGCGGCAAACGCACGCTTGGCTTCCTCGCCACCGGCCGCCATCGCCTCGGTCAGCACGCGGGGCGTGATTTGCCAGGAAATGCCCCATTTATCCTTGCACCAACCGCACGCGCTTTCCCGACCGCCGTTGCCGACAATGGCATTCCAGTAGCGGTCGGTCTCCTCCTGATTGTCCGCGGCGATCTGAAACGAGAAGGATTCATTGTGCTTGAAGGCCGGCCCGCCATTGAGACCGATGCAGGGAATGCCGGCGACCGTGAATTCGACCGTCAACACATCGCCGGCCTTGCCGGAAGGATAGTCGGTGGGAGCATGGTGGATGGCGCGCACCGAACTGTCCGGGAAAACCTCGGCATAAAAGCGCGCCGCAGCCTCGGCGTCCTTGTCATACCACAGACAGATCGTGTTCTTGGCAATCGCCACGGCTTGTCCTTCCATCTTTGAAAGCAGTTCCTGTCCGGCTTTTCGCACAGCCGGAATGACCAAGAATGCGCTTCCGCCACCCGATGTTCCACCGGGACGTGAATTCGTCAATGGAAGGATTCCTGGTGAGGTATCCGCAACAATCAAATCAATGGACGGCGAGCCATGATTCGAGCTCGCTCATAAACTTCAGAGCATCTTCCATCAGAAAGAAATGGCTGCACCCCTCGAACATAACGGTGCGGGAATTCGGCAGCCGCTCCGACATCCATGCCGTGCAGGTCGGCGAGCAGATCGGATCCTGCGCGCCCGCCATGATTAATGTCGGCGCCTTGATCTCGGAGAGGCGATTCAGCGTATCGTGCTCCTGGCACGCCCAATTCTGCCAAACGTAACAGGCCGGCAGCCGGGCCTCGCTGCCAATCAGTTGCTCGATCCGCGCGATCTGCTCGCGCTCCCGGTTGAAATAGGCAGCACTGACAAAGTTCTGAACCGAATGCCGTGCGTGATCGGCCCAGTTGCCACGCCACTCGAGCACTTCGCGCATGTTGTGCAGAACGCGGGCGCCGAGCGGATCGAGCTTGGCGAACGAGGCGCAAAGCACCAGGGAGCCCACAAGATCCGGTCGCTCCAGCGCGATATGCAGCGCGATCGCGCCGCCCATGGATCGGCCGACAATATGCGCGCGGCCGACGTCGAGCGCTTCCATCAGACCGATGGTGTCACGAGCCATATCGCGCGTGCTGATCGGCTCATTGATCTGCGTGCTTTTGCCTGCCCCCCGATTGTCGAAAGAGATGACGCGATAGCGCGACTTGAGGGCCTGCATCTGGGGCGTCCAGGCGCTGAGATCGCCCGCCAGCCCGTGAATGAAGACGACCGGCGTGCCCTGCCCCTCATCGAGATAATTCAGCTCGTATCGTCCGACCTGAACCCGCGGCATCGCCAACTCCCATTTTATGCGCCGGCCTTGATCCGCGCGGCTCGCCTCAAGCCGAGAAAATCGGAAATCGTCTCAATGAAAGCCTGTGGTGCCTGCACCATCGGAGCATGGCCGCATCGCGGGATTTCGATCAGCTCCGCATCCGGAAGAGACCTGGCGAGCACATGGGACATTTCCGGCGGCGTCGCGGAATCGAGTTCGCCGACCACCACCAGCGTGCGGTTGCGGATGGTGCCGATCTGCGCGGTGAGATCCAATGCCGCAAGGGCATGGCAGGCCTCGGCAAAGAATTCCGGATTGGTCTTGACCAGCGCGGCGCGCCGCTCGGCAACCACCTCCGGATACGCCGCGATGAAATCGTCAGGGAACAGCCGCTTCATGGCGACATCGACGATCGCCTCCACGCCGCTCTGGCGAACACGGTCCGCCATCGCATAGAACGACTGCTTGCCTTCCGGCGTGAAGGCGACGCCGGTATCTGCCAGAACGAGCCGATCGAATTTGGCGCCATGACGAATGGCAAGCGCGCTTGCGACGAAGCCACCGAAGCCGTTGCCCAATACGTCGGCTTGATTGCCAAGTCCGAGCGCATCGAACAGTCCGGCGATCCGATCGGCGATCCCCTCGATCGTCGCACCGGCCGAGGACGAACCGCCGAATCCGGGCAGGTCAGGGACGATCACGCGACGCTCCGCGGCAAGCAGCGGCACGATCCTGTCGAACACCGTGCGATCCGCGAGCAGCGAGTGCAGCAGAATGATGGGTTTCCCCGCCCCCGTCTCCGCAATATCGAGAACTCCGTCATGCAAGCGAACCGGCGCCATTCTTCACCTCTCAATAAACACCCAACAGTTGCTCAACCAGACGATCGTTGGCGCGGAACGCACCCACGTCGCCGACATGCGCAACATAACCCGTGTTGAGCACCACCACTTCGTCCGCGATATCCAGCGCAAGCTTGATGTTCTGCTCGACCAGAACGATCGACAGCCCGCTGTCGCGCAGCTTCTTGAGAATTTCCGCCACCTCCGCCACGATCTGCGGCGCCAGCCCTTCGGATGGCTCGTCGAACAACACAAGACGCGGATTGGTCATGAGCGCGCGGCAGATCGCCAGCATCTGCTGCTCGCCGCCGGAGAGCGACCCGGCGAGTTGGCGCTGGCGTTCGGACAATCGCGGAAAGGTGGCGTAGACCTGTTCAAGCCCCCAGCCGTCGCCGTTGCTCGCATAGCCGCCACGCGCCGCGACCGTAAGATTCTCGTAGACCGTCAATGACGGAAAGATACGCCGGCCCTGCGGGACCAGCCCGACGCCTTTCAGTGAAATCGCTTCCGGCGACAAACCTGCGATCGGCTGGCCGAACAAATCGATGCGCGCGGCCCTGGTCTTGACCAGTCCCATAATGGCGCTGATGCACGTCGTCTTGCCCGCGCCGTTACGCCCGAGCAGTCCCAGCACCCGCCCCTTCTTCACGCTGAACGACAGATCGTGCAGAACATGGCTTTCGCCGTAGAACGCATTCAGGCCGCTGATGGTGAGCGCGTCAGTGTCCAAGATACACCTCCCGCGTCTTCGGATCGGCAACGACATCGGCGCGGCTGCCCTCCACCACCACCTTGCCATGCTGCATCACGGTGATCACATCGGCAAAAGCCAGCGCGACATCCATGTCATGCTCGATCATGACGATGGTCACGTCGCGCGGAATGGATTGCAGAAGACGCTGGACGTCCTGCCGCTCGTCGGCCGACAGGCCGGCCAACGGCTCGTCGAGCAACAGAAGCTTCGGCTTCTGCGCCAGCGCCATCGCGATTTCGAGCCGGCGACGTTCGCCATAGCTGGTTTCCATCACGGTGCGCTCGGCAAGGTGATCGAGGCCGACGAGCGCAAGCGTTGCCCGCGCCTCGTCCCAGAGCGAGGTCTGTCGCCGCAGATCGGACCATGGATCGAAACGCAGCTTCCGCAATCCCACGAGAGAAATGACGACGTTGTGGAGCAGCGTGTTCTTCGGAAACAGCGTGATGATCTGGTAGGTCCGTGCCATGCCGAGATGGGTGCGCTGGTTGGCGGACTTGCGGGTCACGTTCTGGCCGAAAATCCGGATTTCGCCTTGCGAGGGCGGATAATCGCCGGCAATGAGATTGAAGAACGTGGTCTTGCCGGCCCCGTTCGGACCCAGCAGCAGACGCCGCTCGCCAGCCGGCACGCGCATCGAAACGTCGCGCACCGCCGGCAATCCGCCAAAGAAGCGCGACAGTCCGCTCACTTCCAGCACTGGCGTCGTCATAGCACGCGATCCTTGGTGATGGCGGAGACGACCGTTGTCTTCTTCTCCTTGAGCGAGCGACCTCGCAGCGAGCGCACCCACCGCGTCAGCCCCGGCACCAGACCTTCAGGCATGAACAGAACGATGGCGACGAAGATCACGCCAAGCAGGATCAGCCAGCGCGTGATGTAGGCGCTGACCACGTTCTTGAGAATGACCACCAGCGCCGCGCCGACCACCGGCCCGAACAGCGTGCCGGTGCCGCCCGCGATCACCATCAGCAACGCTTCGGCCGATGTCGTCAGATGCAGCGCCTGCGGGCTGACGAACTGGTGATAGTAGGCATAGAGCAGCCCCGCGACCGCGCCCCAGAATCCGGCGAAAACGAAACTCATCCACTGGATCAGCCACACATTATATCCCAGCGCGCGCATGCGGCGCGGCTGATCGCGCGTGCCTTGCAGGCTCTGGCCGAGCGCCGACTGGATGAAGCGAGCGATGCACCAGAGCGCGAGCCCGAGGAAAACCAGTACAAAATAATAGAAGATCGTCGGGTGCATCAGGTCGAGACCGAACGGATGCGGCCGCTTCATCCCGCCAAGGCCGTTGTCGCCGCCGGTGAGACTTGCCCAGCGATAGGCGACGCCCCACAGAATCTGACCGAGCGCCAGCGTGATCATCAGGAATCCAAGGCCGGACGCGCGCAGCGCCAGATAGCCGAACAGCATCGCGAGTCCGGTCGTGGCGCCGATCGCGATCAGCGCGCCCGCGAGATGGCCAAACCCCGCATGGGCCGTGAGATAGATCACGAGATAGGCCGATACGCCGAGATAGGCCGCATGCCCCAGCGAGATCATGCCGCCAAAGCCGATCAGGAGATTGAGGCTGAGCGCGAGGATCGCCGCGATCACGATCTGGCTGGCGATATTGATGTAGTATTCGGAGCTCACCAGCCACGGCAGCGCCAGCAACGCGGCGAGGCCGATCAACCCTGTCAACCAGAAAGCCGGCGTCCGCATCAGATCGCCTGCCTTCCAAACAGGCCGGTCGGCCGCAACGTCAGCACCAGCACCATCGGCAGAAACAGGATCACGTAAGCCAGATCCGGAAACAGCGCCTGCCCATAGCTGTAGATGAAGCCGATGATCAGGCTGCCGACGAAAGCGCCGAGCAGACTGCCGACCCCGCCCAAAATCACCACGACCAATGCCAGCGGCAACATGTCGGTGTCGAGGCCGGGATAGACCGACAGGATCGGCCCCGCCAGAACGCCGCCGGCGCCCGCCAGTGCCGAGCCGAGGCAGAACACCACGGAGAACAGCAGCGATGTGCGGATTCCCATGGCGCGCGCCATGGTCAGATCATCGACACCGGCGCGGATCATCGCGCCGAGACGGCTGCGTTCGAGCAGAAACCACAGCGCAATCGCCAACACGAACGCCACTCCAATCACGAAAAGACGGTAGATCGGAAATGCGAGGTTCGCGACGCGGAATGCGCCGGTCAGCTCCGAGGGCATCGGCACCGGCCGCGGATCGCCGGTCCAGATCCAGACGCAGGCATCGGCGATGATGAACGCGATGCCGAGCGTCACCAGCACCTGCGCCAGCGGCTGCCCGGTCAGGCGACGCAGAATGAACCGTTCGATCAGCGCGCCGAGAATGCTGATTGCCGCGCCGCCAAGCAGAATGGCGACCCAGAAATTGACGCCCGCCCCGATCGCCGACAGCCCGACATAAGCGCCGAGCATGAAATAGGCGCCGTGCGAGAGATTGACGATCCGCATGAGACCGAAGATCAGCGAGAATCCCGACGCCAGAATGAACAGGAGAGACCCGAATGCCAGACCGTTCAGCCCCTGAATGATCCAGAAGTTCATACGGATCCCTCCGGGCAGCGCGAATTACTTCGTCGGTGTCCAGTCGCGTGAATAGACCGGGCTCTTGAGAAAGTCCTCCGCGCCATAGGTCCAGAACTGGCTGACGGCCGGATAGGTCTTGAGCACGACGTTCTGCAGGCGGCCGTCCTTCTTCTCGACCTTGCGGATCGTGATATCGAGAATGGGCTGACCATACTGATCGATCTTCACCGGGCCATACGGGCTGTCGGTGATGTTGACGTTGCGCAGAGCCTTGATGAAAGCCTCCTTGTTGGAGGTATCGCCCTTGACCTGCTCCAGCGCATTGTTGAGGAACTGACAGGCCATGTAGGCGCCGACGGTGTAGTAGCCCGGATCGGCACCGTAAGCCTTGCGCACAGCCTCCACGAACTTCTTGTTGGTCGGCGTGTCGGTCGCAGCGCTATACCAGCCGGAGGAAATCACCCCGAGGGCTTCATCGCCCATGCGCTTGAGGATGCCTTCATCCACCGTGGTCATGGCGCCGAGCACCGGCTTCTGCATGCCGTAGTTCTTGTACTCGCCGAGGAACTTGATGCCGTTGCCGCCGGCGAAAGCCGCGAATACGGCATCAACGCCAGGATCGATCTGCGTGATATAGGTGCCGTATTCCGCGGTGTTGAGCGGCGACCACAGCTTCTGGACGATCTTGCCGCCATTCTGCTCGAACGTACGCTGGAAGCCTGCCGCGATTTCATGACCAAACGCGAAGTCGTCAGCAATGATCGCGATCTTCTTGTACTTCAGCTCCTTGGCGGCGTATTCGCCGAGCGGATGATGCGCCTGCGCCGATGTACCGACCGCGCGCACGAACCACGGATTGGGCTTGCGCTGGGTCAGGTCCTCCGCGGCGGCCGAAGGCGAGATGATCGGCGTCTTGGTCTGCCGGATATAGTCGTCGATCGCGAGCGCCTCGAATGCGGCCAGCGGGCCGATCAGAACCTGGGCACCGTCGCGCTCGACCAGTTCCTGCGCCTTGGTCTTGGTGACGGCAGGCTGCCCCGCCGTATCGGCCGTGATCACCTGGATCTTGCGGCCGGCCATTTCACCATGATGCTCGTCGATACAGAGTTGAAGGCCCTCCTCCATCTGCCGCCCACCCGCGGCCAGCGCCCCCGATCGCACCGTCATGAAGCCGACCTTGAGCGGGCCGTTGTCCGCTGCCTCTGCCGACAGACCACACCCCAGAAGGGCCGCCATTGCTGCTGAAATCAGGGCACCCGACCGCATCATCGCTCTCTCCCCATTCGCCACTAGCGTATTACATGATTGATTTTTGATATTTGTAAGATGTCACTTGATCTTGAAATGAGTCAAGCCTGAAGGGCTTCAATATCGTTCTGATTTATATAAAATCTGATTTCATCATGATAAATCAGATAGTTATATCGGACCTAAATCTTTCAAACCGCCATGACGTCCTACAATCAATTCCTCTTTACGTCCATCTTGTAATATCTTACAAAGCTGAAAATGAGCGACTCCACAACACTCCCGGCGGTCATGCACGGGACGAGAATCTACGACGAGCTGAAGCGCAGCATCCTCACCTGCGAGCTGCTGCCCGGCACCGATTTGCGCGAGCAGGAGCTGGCACTACGCTTCGAAGTGAGCAAATCGCCGGTCCGCGAAGCGCTTCAACATCTGGTGCGCGACGGGCTCGTGACCGTCATGCCGCGCCAGGGTTATCGCGTATCCGCCATCTCCCTCACCGATGCGCGCGACATGTTCGCATTCCGCTGCGCCCTCGAAGTAGCGTGCATCGTCGAAGCCGCAAAGAACGCCAGCGACGAGCAGTTGAAGGCGCTGGATCAATTCCGCCATTTCAGCGGCACCTCCGAAAGCGACTTCATTGTCTATAACCGCGACTTCCACTGCGCGCTGGCGCGATGTTCCGGCAACGGCCGGATGACGCGCGCGGCTTGCGACCTGATCGAGGAAGCTGATCGCCTCACCCGAATGAGCGTCGCGTCGCTGCGCGGCCGCAATCCCGACAAGCTGGTCGAGGAGCACGGCGCCATCATCACCGCGCTACAGGCACGAAACTCGCGCCTTGCCGCCAATCTGCTGAAAAAGCACGTCACCGCAGCGGTGAAGCGCTTCAGCGCGGCCCTCGAATGGGTCGTGCTGCAAGCGTAAGTGCATTCGTGAATGCGTAACATCGGAGGTCACATGTCTGCTCAAGCGAACCCACAGTCCGGAAAAGGCATCGAAACACACGGACTCTTCATCGATGGTCGCGAGGTGGCCGGCGAGACGTCCGAAAAGCTCCCGGTGCACAATCCGGCCACCGGCGAAATCATCGCGGAGATCGTGCATGGCACGGCCGGCGACGTCGATCGCGCGATGAAAAGCGCTCGCCGCGCCTTTGAGGGAAAAGACTGGGCCGGCATGCCGCTTCGCACCCGCGCCCGGCTGGTGAACAAGCTCGCCGATGCATTCGAGGCGAATCTGGACGAGCTCTACCAGCTCGAAACCATCAACAACGGCAGACCGGTAAACGAGACACGCGCCCAGCTTCGCCGCGTGCCCGATTTCTTCCGCTACAATGCCGGCCTTGCCCTTGCGCGCCGCGACGCGGTGATCCCGGTCGAGGGCGAGTATCTCAACTACACGCTGCGGCGGCCGGTCGGCGTTGTCGCCAACTGCACGCCGTTCAACCATCCGCTGATGATTCTGTCGAAGAGCCTGGCGCCGGTGTTCGCCTCGGGCTGCACGACAGTGGTCAAGCCGTCCGAATATACGCCGCTGACCACGCTGGCGCTGGCGCGCATCTTCAGCGAAGCCGGCCTGCCCGACGGCGTATTCAACATCGTCACCGGCCTTGGCCCGACCACCGGCAAGGCGCTTTGCGAGCACCACGATTACAACAAGCTGGTTCTGACCGGCGGCACCGAAGCCGGACAGATTGCCGGCGCCCATGCCGGCCGCATCTTCGCCCACCAGACCCTCGAGCTCGGCGGCAAGACGCCGGTGCTCACCTTCCCCGACTTCGACGTGGACCGCGCCGTCAATTACGCCGCGTTCGGCGCCTTCATCGGCGCCGGGCAGACCTGCGTCTGCGGCAGCCGCCAGATCGTGCACAAGGACGTCTACGACGAATTCGTCGACAAGCTGGCGAAGAAGGCGAAATCGATCCGGGTCGGCGATCCAACGGAGACCACGACGCAGCTCGGGCCGGTGATCTCGGAGAAGCAGCGCCAGCGCGTGCTGAACTACGTAAAGTACGGTCTCGACGAGGGCGCGCGCCTTGTCGCGGGCGGCGAAGTGCCGAAACATCTGTCGAATAGCGGCGGCTATTTCGTGGAGCCCACCATTTTTGCGGATGTCACCGCGAAGATGCGCATCTTCCAGGAAGAGGTGTTCGGCCCTTTCACTTCGATCACGCCGTTCTCGAGCGAGGAAGAAGCGATCGCGCTGGCCAACGATTCGCCGTTCGGACTTGCCGCCGCGATCCGCACCAAGGACATCTCCCGCGCGCATCGCGTGGCCGCGGCCCTGCAGTGCGGTATCGTCTGGATCAACGATCATCATCGGCTCGACCCGGCTTCGCCTTGGGGCGGCGTCAAGCTCTCGGGCGTCGGCCGCGAATTCGGGCCTGAATCGTTCGATGATCATTTCGAGGTCAAAAGCGTGATGGTGAACATGACCGACCAGCCATTCGACTGGTACGGCGAAGCTCCGCAGCAGCGACTGAACTGATAGCGGACGTTTGGCGAAACCACACGGCAAAGAAATGGAAGCGCGGGAGAGGACACTGATCCTCGCCCGCGCTTTTAGCTTGCGGATATCCGACCCGGCATCGCTGCTCTCGCATCGTTGAGATCCCGCCAGAGGCCCGGATGCAGGATGGCCTGGCCGCTCACGTTTGGCTTTGATTTATCGATATATATCGATACATATACCGATCATGGCGGCGCGGATCTGCGCCGCGATCATGCTTGGGCTCGTGGAGGCCGTTCTGATGACCGATAGCGCGTACGCTTCGACCGAAACCTCGGAAAACCGTCGAGCGACGACAGGGACCAGCGGACAACCACGATCGTTCAAGATCGGCTTGTCCGGCTGCGGCGGCGGGCTGGAATCGATCTCGTCCTCGCAAATTCTCGATCTCGCCGAAAAGGTCGAGGCCCTCGGCTTCACCGGGGTCTGGCTCAACGAGGAGCACTTCCAGGGCAGTATCGTCGAGGTCGAGGGGCGGCGCTGCCACTCTCCGCTTATTCTGGCATCCGCCATCCTGGCGCGGACCAAGCGTCTGCGGGTCGGTTTTTCGGTGCTGCTGGCGGCGCTGCACAATCCGATCCGCCTTGCCGAGGAAATCGCGACGCTAGACGTGATTTCGGACGGGCGGGTGGACCTTGGTATCTCCCGCGGCAACAACCCGCGCTATCTCAATGTCTATGGCGTCAGTCCTGAAGGCACCGCCGATCATTTCAAGGACATACTGACCTTTCTGCCCCGCGCCTGGGCGGCCGGCGCCCTGCCGTTCGGCGATTCCAGCCACTCGATCGAGCCGAAGCCGATCCAGAAACCGCATCCGCCGATCTATGTCGGCACCAACACCAATGAGACCGCGGCATGGGCGACGCAGAACGGCCACAGGATCATCTGTCACGGCATCGTCAGCATGCCGAACCAGCGCCGCCTGATGCAGGCCTATGTCGACGCCGGCGGCGATCCGGCCGGCGTGCCGTTCGGCCGCTTCGTCTATGTCAGCGAGACCGATGCGTCGGCACGCAAGGAATTGTGGCCGACCATCGAGAAGCTGACGGCGCGGCTGAAGGGGTTCGGCCTGTTCAAGCGCGATGGCGTGATCGACGAAGCCCGTCTCGAGCCCGAGAACTTCTATCGCGACATGGTGATCGCCGGATCGCCAGAGACCTGCGCAGAAAAATTCATGGCGTTGCATGACGAGCTTGGCGTTACCTACCTCAATGCGCTGTCCGCCTTTTTCGGTTTCCTGCCCCTCCCTTTGCTTGAGCGCTCGCTCGATCTGATGGGGAATGTGCTGCGGCCTCGCCTCGAAAAAGCGCTCGCGACTGCTTGAGCGCGAGGACAACAGGCACGCCACAGCGGTCACGTTTGGACATCGAGAAAAGCGCGATGGCGGATTAAAGCCATCGCGCTTTTATTTGTCAGAACTTCATCGTCAGCGATCCCACCACGGTCCGCGGCGCGCCGGCGTAGTAGTTGGCGCCCGCGCTGAGATCGGTGTCGCTCGGCGAGATCTGCGAGATGTAACGGCGATCGAAGATATTGAGCACCGAAATGCTCGCCTGCAAGGTTTCGATGCCGATATGCTGGCCGACATTATAGGACGCGGTGAAATCGGCCACCGTGTATCCCGGGACGCGCTCCTTGTTCGCCGCATCGCCAAAGCGCGGACCGATGTAACGGACGACCGGCGTGAAGGCCACGCCTGCCCATTGATAGGTCATGCCGCCCTTCACCATAACTTGCGGTGTATTGGGAAGCTGGTTGCCCTTGGTGGCGAGCACCGCGCCGCCACTCAGCGTCGGCGTGTCCTGATCGAAGGTCTGCGACGCCCATGTGCCGGAGCCGAACACCGCAAGACGTTCGGTCAGCGCGTAAGACGCCTCGAGTTCGGCACCGTACTCGGTGCTTGACCCTGTGCCCATGTAATAGGCGATGTTCGGGCCGATCGACGGATCGACGATCTTGACCTGCTTGTTCTGATGCTTGGCGTAGAACACGGTCGGCACGATGGTCAAACCGTAGTTGTTGTAGCGAAGCGAAGCATCGAACTGGTCGGCGATCTCCGGCCGCACCTTGTCCACCAGCATCTGCAGCGTGTAGTTCTTGGCGGCGAAGGCCCCCTGGTTCTGGATGTAATTGCTCGCCTGCGGACCCCAGTCCGGCCGGCCGAACCGGCGGCCATAGGAGATATTGGCGCTCAATGCCGCATTGATGTCATGGCGAATGGCGATATTGGGCAGCCACTCGCTGTAAGTGCGCGCCACAACGTCCGTACCCGGATAGGTCGCCGGATTGGTTGCCAGCGCCTGATCGTAGGTGCCGTCCGGAATGCCCGCCGGGTTGTAGTACTGCATCTTCGGCGCGCCGAGCGCCATGTAGCGCACGCCAGCGGTCACGAAAGTGGCGCCGAACTGCTGCGAGACCTGCACATACGGACTGTTGACTTTGAAATCGTCGATCCGCGCAAGGCTCTGCCAGTTGGAGAACACCAGTTGGCCGTTGGCATCGACCGTAAAGCGGCGCTGGTCGGTCGGCGGCGGCGGTGGCGCCATGGTCTGCCACCAGTAGCCGGCGACCACGTCCGTTCCCGTCGCGAACTTGCCCCGATACTCGAAGACGTTGCCGATATTCTGGTTCTGCTGGCGCCAGATCTGCACCCGGGCGTTCACCCCCGAGCCTGTCGCCGAGTAATTGTAGCCATTATTGTTCCAGAAATATGGCTTGATCACCAGATGCTGGCCGGGCGCGAAGTTGTAATCGACCTTGCCGAAGATCGCAAAATCCTCGGCGGTGACGCGGTTGAACTTGTAGTAGTTCACATCGGTCGCCGGGTTTCCGGTCAGCACGGTGTTGTAGTCGAACATGTAGTTGCGGCGGATATCCTGCGCCTGCGCATAGGACAGCCCGCGATAGGTGTTGCCGTCGAACTTGTTGTAGACGGCGTTGAGATCGACCGTGATCCGCTCCCCGATCGCCTGATTAACGCCGAGGGTGATGTTCTGGCGCTGGATGTCGCCCGCGCCCTTCCACTTGTCGACATCGATGTTCGAACCGGAGATGAACGCCTTGGTGCCGGTGTCCTTCAGAAGGCCGGTATCGACGCGCACGAACGTCTTGTAGAAGCTGTCGCTGCCGAACGCCTGCCGCCCGAACACGCCGGCCTTGTCCTGCGGGCCGAGAATGAGCTGATTGACGACGCCTGAGGCATTCGAAAGGCCGAGACTCTGCTCGGACGGGACCGCTCCGCGATAGACGTCGATCCTGCGGATGTTCTCCAGATCGTAGAGATCGGTGCCGCCAACGATCCCCATGATCGGCAATCCCTCGATGTTCTTCGAGAGATGGAAATCGCCCTTGCCACGAATGTTGATATTGCGGGTCGGGCTGAGACCGTAAGGATCCGGGCTTTCAACCAGCACCGACGGCGACATGGTCAGGGCCTGATAGAAACTGGTCTGGGCCGGCCCACCAAGGACACTGATACCCTGCCCGCTCACGCTGCTGACGCCGGCCGGCTGCGGCGCGGTGCTGAGAATCTGGTTTTGCGGCGCAAGCACTCCAACTGCCTGTGGCTGTTGCGTCGCCGGCGGTTGGTTCTGCGGCGTCGCCTGACGCGAGCGCCGGGCAGTCCGACGCCGCGTATTCTGGGTCGCGTTCGGCTGCGCGTTTTTCGGTTGTCCTTCGGCGGTGATCGTCACCGGTGGAAGATTTCGTGCATCCTGCGCCAATGCCAGCGCGCCGTACGACACGCTGCCGAGCAGGACGCCGAAAAACAGAGTTCGCTTCACGATCTTAGCCCCCAATATTCCGCGCAACGACGCGCATGGGCGCGTCGCTTCGCTTGCAGTCCTGTGTGAAAATTGCTGCGCCCCCCGGCACAGTCATCCGCCGCCAGCGCGATCTGCGGATTCCCTTAATCCGGCGCAGATCGCTTTCGATCATTCTCGCGTGCCTGGCACGCGGCCCCCGATCGAGAGGCGGGAACGGTTCAAAGCCCGTGACGCGGACACTTCAAACCGTTATGTATCTAAATGACATTACGTGTCATATGGAATGGATTTCGCAGCGTCAAGCATCGCCAAAGCAAAACGCATGCGATCACCGCGAAATCGTTCACTGCCGGTGATTTGGAGAGCTTCATTTGATCCAGGGCAAGAAAAACTGGCGCAAACCGGTTGCACTTCTCGCGTGCATTGTCGCGCTCATGACAGGGGCGACATCTGCGCACGCCAACCGCACGATCACCGACATGGCGGGACGCGAAGTCGTTATTTCCAATCATATATCGCGTGTCGCGACCGTCGGCCCGGTGCCGGTGCTCAACAGCTTCGTGTTCGCGCTCGGCGAGGCGAAATCGCTGGTCAACGGCCTGCCGCCGAACCTGTCCGGCCCGCGCTGGCGCATGCAGTATCTGGTCGATCCCGATCTGGCGCAGCGCCCGGTGATTCAGGGCGGCGGCGGCGCGCCGCTGGTCGAAGGTCTGCTCGAAACCAGACCCGATGTCGTCCTCACCATGGACCGACAGACCGTCGACCTCGTGGCCCGTGCCCATACGCCGGCGGTATTCCTGGCCTGGCGGCAGCCGGAGGACGTCAAAACGGTGATGCGCCTGCTCGGCCAGATCTACGGCAAGGCGGACGCGGCCGAGGCCTATTGCAGCTATTTCGATGCCACGCTTGGCAAAATCGCCGCCCGGCTGGCGCAGCAGCCCGCACAGCGGCCACGCGTGCTCTATGCCAGTTTCAGGCGCTTGACCCAGCCGCATCTGATCGCCGAATGGTGGATCGCCAAGGCCGGCGGCCATAGCGTGACAGAGGGCGAGCGCCCCACCGAGGCGCTGACATTCTCCCGCGAACAGATTCTGGCCTGGGACCCGGAGGTGATGATCGTGAGCAGCGCGGCGGAGGTCGCGGAGGCCTATGCCGATCCGCGCCTCGTCACTGTCTCGGCGATCCGCAACCGCCGCGTGGCGGCGATTCCCTCCGGGGTGCATCTGTGGGGCAACCGCACCGTCGAGCAGCCGCTCACGGTGCTGTGGGCAGCGCAGCTGATCCATCCTGATCTGTTCAGGGACTGGGACATCCGCGACGAGATCGCCTCGTTCTACGCGACCTTCTTCAAGACGCAGCTGACAAAACCGCAGGTTGAGGAGATGCTGGGCGGCCGTCCCTGACAGTGACGGTCACGCTCAGTGTGCGTGCGGCACGGCCGGGCCGATCTGCCGGCCCAGCCCGCGAACAAACTGCTCGATGTGATTCATCCGGCTGACCAGCGCCACGCGCTCGGTCACCGGAATGACGGTCTCGCCCGGCTGCGCCTTGCGCGATCTGCCTTGCCGCATCGAGACCGATGCACCGAGCAGCTGGTTGCCGCCACCGGCCGCATACCACAACGGAATATCGTCGGCGCTGTTGCCCGCCGCGAGCCCGAGATCGACATGCGGCATCAAGAGCCGCGCCACCGCCACCAGCCGCGCAACCTCCCAGGGCGAGCAGCGCGGGTGGTTCACCCAATCGGTGCCAGCATAGGGCATGAAGCGTGAGAAGCGCAGGTGATAAAGCCGGGGAAACTGCTTCAGCCAATACAGATGATCGATCCGGTCCGCCTCGCTCTCGCCGAGGCCGACCAGAATCATGCTGCGCACCGGCATGCCCTCGTCCTGACAGGTCTCGATCAGCGCCTTGCGCTTCTCCAGACTGTCGCCTGGCTTGGCCTTGGCAAAAATCTGCGGATTGAAGGTTTCAAGCGAACTGGTGATGCTGCTGACGCCCAGCTGCTTGAGCCTGCGCACGCCGTTGCGTGTGAAGGACGGTCCGAGGTTGATCTCGATGTCGATCTGCGAGACTTCACGAATGGCATGGACCGCCTCCGATATCTCGTTGTCGTAACCGGCAAGGTCGGTGCCGCCGGACAGATGCAGATGCCGGATTCCCAAATCCTCGATGGCCTTCACTGAAGCCGCCAGCTCCTCCACCGGAAACGACTTGACGGTGAAATAGGTGCAGTAGGTGCACAGCGGTTCGACATGACACGGCATCATCGAGGAAATTCCGGCCGACCACCACAGCATCTTGCCGATCGTCTCGTCGCGGATGCGGGACGCAGCGGCGAACAACTGCAAGGCCAGCGCCGGCTCACGCGAACGCCGCAAAAGCTCCAGCGCCGCTTCCTTCGGTGAAAATGGCTCGCTGACCTCCGCGATCAATCCGGCGAAATCCATGACGGCTCCTAGCGCCCTTGTCCGCGCCGGGTACCGCTCATCCAATCAAATCGGCCAGCGCTATATTCACGTGTATATTTTGACTAGCCCGGAGTCACCGCAGGCGTCAACGACATGGATCAAGCGGCGAGGAGCTGGAACTCCAGCCAAGGCGCTATTAGAACGACCGATGCCGGACATGAGCCTTGACCGGCTTCGCCTGCACATTGAACTCCGACAGAAGCGCCGTGAGCAGAACGAGCAGGATCGTGGCGCCAAGAGCGCCGCAAAGCGGAAGAACGGATGACAGCAGTGCATTGACAGACATATCGGCCTCCTATTGACAGCCACATGATCGGCTTCTGTTCACTCGTCATGTTGATGGACGTCAACTGGAGGTCTGCCGGGACGCATGGCTGGAATGATCAGCACACCGTGCGAGGCGCAATCCTGCTCAGGATTGACCGATAAACATCGCTGCCGCAATGATGATCGAAAGCAGCGCCGCGACGACAGCGCCCACTTTCGGTATCGCGCTCTGTCGATACATGAACACGATGAAAGCCAGGATCACCGGCGTCAGCACGAGCAATCCGATTTGAGGCTCGTTCATGGCATCGGCCCCGAGGCCAGCGGCGGATACGCGGCCAACGCAGATCCGGCGGCATAGATCGCGAAGATCGCGCCGCAAAGCACGACGAGATAGAGCGCGAACAATACGCGCCAGCCGCTCGACGCCGTGCGCAGTCCGAGAAAATAGCGCAAGACGGTCGATGCCTTCAGGCCCGCGACCACAAGCACGATCCCGACCTGCGCCACCGCCGGCACGCGCGCGCCCTCGACCGCGCCCGCGGCCATCGCCGCCAAAGTCAGGGCGACGAGAACGATCCATGCTTTCACCAGCGTCGTCATAGTCAGCGCACCAGATAGACGATCGGGTAGATCATGACCCAGATCATGTCGAGCATGTGCCAGAACGCGGCGCCAGTTTCCAGGTTCTCGATGCTGTCGGCGAACAGCACGATGCCGAGAATCGCCAGCCCGAGCACGATATGAACGGCATGGAATCCGGTGATCAGGAAATAGAGCCGGAAAAAGGTGTTTGTCTCGATATCGAACCCTGACGCAAACAGCTCGGAGTATTCGACGCCCTTGATCGCAAGGAAGACAACACCGAGCAACATGCCAGCCAGCAACAGAAGACGCGGATCGCGCCCCTCCTGTCTGCGGCCCACCCCCGCCGCCACCAGAAAGCCGCTGCTGACCAGTACCAGCGTGTTCACTCCGCCCAGCAAACGATGCAGGTGAAGCTGCGACTCCGCGAAGGTCGCCGGATCCAGAACCCGCGCCACGGAGAATCCGAGCAGCAGCGCGCCGAACACCGCCATCTCACCGAGAATCAGGATCCAGATCATCGGATTGCCGGGCAAGCCCGAAAGCGGTCCCCAATCCGCCGTTTGTGACGTTGCGTCCACAGATTCGCGATGCGTCGGCGTCAATGTCATTTGATTCCTGTTCTCCTTGGCCGATATAATATGAGTGTAAAATACTTCTTTTTTGTTCTAGCTCAAAGTGTGAACGGGTCGGCCTTTTAGAACAGGTCGAGAATTTCGTCACGCAAGGTGGCGAAGGACAGCGATCTGGAAAGGTGGGAGCCCGTGGGCGATGAGTGAGAGGTTTACCAAGGCGGCTGCCCGTAACATTTTCTACGGGGGCTCGATTTTCTTCTTCGTGGTCTTCGTCGGCCTGACGGCGCAGACCGATCATTACATCCGCAAGACCAGCGCGAGCGACAGCGGCCTGACCGACGGCGTCCGGCGCGGCAAGCATGTGTGGGAGAAGAATTCCTGCATTAATTGCCACACTCTGCTTGGCGAAGGCGCCTATTTCGCCCCCGAGCTCGGCAATGTCTGGGTCCGCTACGGCGGACGCGAGGATGCGCAGAGTGCCCGCGAGGGCCTTACCGCCTGGATGCGCTCGCAGCCGAGCGGCGTCGAAGGCCGCCGGCAGATGCCCGACTTTCATTTGAGCGATCAGGAAATCAACGACCTGATCGACTTCCTGGAATTCACCGCCGGCGTGAACACGCAAGGCTGGCCGCCGAAGACCTCCGGCTGAGGAGCTAAAGACAATGAAATATCCAACCCAACGGGTCGCTCTGGCCTATTTCACCTGCGCCATGATTCTGTTCGGCGTGCAGATCATCTTCGGAGCGCTGGCCGGCACCGTCTATGTGCTTCCGAACTTCCTGTCCGATCTCATTCCCTTCAACATCCTGCGCATGATCCACACCAACGCGCTGATCGTGTGGCTGCTGATGGGTTTCTTCGGCTGCGGCTACTACCTCATTCCGGAGGAAGCGGAACGCGACATCGAAAGCCCGTTCCTCGCCTATGTGCAACTTGGCCTCTTGATGTTCGGCGCGCTGGCCGCAGTCGCAGGCTATCTGTTCGGTATCCATGAGGGGCGCGAATTCCTCGAACAGCCGCTCTGGATCAAGGGCGCGATCGTCGTGGTGGCACTGATCTACCTCTACAACATCTCGATGACCATCCTGAAGGGCCGCAAGACCGCGATCGGCAACGTGTTGCTGCTCGGCATGTGGGGCATCGCGGTGTTCTGGCTGTTCGCCTTCTACAATCCGGGCAACATCGCGCTCGACAAGGTTTACTGGTGGTACATCGTCCATCTCTGGGTGGAAGGCGTGTGGGAACTGGTGATGGCGTCCGTCCTCGCCTTCCTGATGATCAAGATGACCGGCGTCGACCGCGAGGTGATCGAGAAGTGGCTCTACGCCATCGTCGGCCTCGCGCTGTTCTCCGGCGTGCTCGGCACCGGCCACCACTATTACTGGATCGGCGCGCCGGGCTACTGGCAGTGGATCGGC